>PJTZ01000177.1_pt1 | contig 31307 bp, 29 predicted proteins | sample 1512131 | NCBI WGS metagenome assembly PJTZ01 (sample SAMN08177679, study PRJNA422409) | Soil metagenome, whole genome shotgun sequencing project. | reverse complement strand
TTTCGCCCCCGTTTCCGAAGGGACTGCAAAGGTAGGAAAGTTTTTCTAAAAAACAAAAAAATTATTTTTTTCCCCTCTCCCTTTTGCCCCCGGCCGGCAGATCCCTGCCCGCCGTATGGCGCAACCTCCCTCGCGGAGTGGTGCAAAGGTAGGAACTTTATCCGTACGCTCCAAGACCCACCGGCGTTTTTTCCTACCCTAGACCAACAAAACACTGGTAGACTGAACGATAGTTTTTCCAAGGAAGCTCACATAGCCCCATACAATGGGGATAAACTGCAGCCAAATATTCCGCAGATCACCGTTAGCAGCCTTTAATGTTTTGTGATATGTTAAAAAAAAATTATTATTTGGAATATACGAAACACTTCGTACATTTGACTACGAAAACATTCGTAGAAGAAAAAAAATGAAACCGACAGATAGTGAAATGGAAATATTGCAAATCCTTTGGGAAAAAGGCGAGAGCAGCGTGCGCAGTGTACATGAAGAACTGAACAAAAAAGACGTGGGGTATACTACTACCTTAAAGCTCATGCAAATTATGCTGGATAAAGGCATGGTTTCGCGGGACACTTCGGCAAAGACTCATTTATATAAGGCGACGTTAAGTAAAGAACAAACACAACATACGTTTTTAGAAAAGATAATCAACACTGTATATAATGGTTCTACCGCTCGTTTAGTTATGCAGGCACTCGGCAACAAACGTACAAGTAAAGAAGAAATCGAGTTAATCAAAAAATATTTAAATAATCTTTAAAATTAAAAGGTATGAATGGTCTACTTCAAAACATCACGCAGGCGTTAGGGTGGAGCATGGCACACTCCCTTTGGCAGGGAGCGCTGATATATGGATCGTTATGTTTCATTTTCCTCCTAGCTCCAAAACTTACTTCTAAAAACAAATACGCTCTTGCCTTATTGGGGCAATTTATTCTCTCTATTGCATTTGTAATTACTTTTGGTCGCTATGTGGACATACCGCTTACAGCGGAAGACCCATTTATGAATTACGTAGCTGCGCCATTAACCTTATCCCCCGAAACATCCTCTTCGTTCTCCCACGCATTACATCCGTTATTGCCATGGATGAGTTCTTTATATGTATTGGGACTTTCTTTCCAATTCATTATTTTCAGCAGTAGTTTATCTAGGCTCCATTACCTCAAAACACGCGGACTGTCAACTATTCCCATTAGGTGGAACCAATCGTTCCAAGATATTTGCTATAGGCTCCAAATCAAACAACATATACAATTTCATCTATCGAAAAAAATATCGGTACCTATGGTCATAGGACATTTGAAGCCCATCATCCTATTTCCTGTTGCATTTGTCAATAATCTCGAATTAGAACAAGTAGAATCTATAGTAATACATGAACTGGCACATATTAAAAGACGGGATTATCTATTTAACCTATTCAAGGTTGCCATGGAAACAATACTATTTTTCAACCCTTTTGTTTGGCTTCTTTCCCGCTATATAGAAACCGAACGGGAACATGCCTGTGATGACATCGTCATGAAGTGGACACCATCGTCCATTGCCTATGCCCAGGCATTAATGTCTGTTGAGCTCCTTAAAAACACAGCCGCTCCTATACACGCCATGGCAGCTGTGGGTAAAAAACATCATTTATTACATCGTATACAAAGAATCACGAATATGGAAAAAAAACATATCAATGCGCGACAACATCTTATAGCTGTTGTTCTTTGCTCCTTCGCATTAGTTACTATAGCTTGGATCTCCCCGACAGAAAAACAAATTACTGTTGCAGAAGAAATCACCATGTTACCAGCTGTTGAAAATCCTGCAGTAACTTATCAAATACCTGCGTCGCCAGCCGCTCCAGACTATCCTTCTTTTCCTCAGGATACTATAAAGCCGCTTTTGAAACCCGAAGAAATTCCAACAGAACGTGCAAATATCAAAAAGATAGAAGTCCAAGCTAAAAAGATTGAGGCCTACTATAATTCTCCCGAGTGGAAAAATAAAATCGCAGATATCGAGTCACAAGCGAAAAAAACAGAAGAATATTTTAATTCGCCGGAATGGAAAGCAAAAATAGCCGAGATAGAAGCGAACGCCAACAAAATCGAAGACTATTACAATTCACCTGAGTGGAAAAACAAGATCGCAGACATAGAGACACAAGCCGCAAAAAAAACAGAGGAATATTTCAATTCATCGGAATGGAAAGCGAAATTAGCTGACATTGAAGAAAACGCCAACAAAATCGAAGCCTATTACAACTCCCCCGAGTGGAAAAACAAGATCGCCGATATAGAGGCGCAAGCCAGAAAAGCAGGGGAATATTTTAATTCACCGGAATGGAAAGCAAAAATAGCCGATATCGAAGCAAATGCTAAAAAGATGGCGGAGTATTTATAATGCACTATCTTTGTGCTTTAATATTACCGTTATTGAGGGATGAACATCATTTATTGTATCGACCTTCTGGGCACTATGGTTTTTGCCATATCGGGGGCTATGGCCGCTAATCGCTCGGGAATAGACATTTTTGGAGCGACATTTACCGGGTTTGTGACAGCAATCGGAGGAGGGTCTTTACGTGACGTGTTTTTGAATCTACGCCCGATATGGGTGGACGACAGCAACTATCTTGTCGCTATTTTAATTGGTGTCATTATTTCTATCATTGCCAATAGACAATTATATCGTCTAGCAAGGACGTTAACTTTCTTTGACGCGCTGGGAATAGGCTTTTTTTGTGTCGTCGGCGTGCAGAAGTCCCTTACCTACGAAAGTTCGCAAACCGCAGCTGTTATTCTCGGGGTATTCTCAGCGGTTATGGGGGGAGTAATCCGTGATACTTTAATGAATGAAACACCATTGATTTTCAGAAAAGAAATATACGCTACGGCTTGTTTATTCGGTGCAATCATGTATATGATTCTAGGCTCGTGGGGTGTTGATACGGCGATCAACGCTTTTGTTTCCACTTTAACTGTTTCCGCCATCCGTCTTGTAGCAGTCAAATATGAATTATCCCTACCCGTAATAGGTGGTTAAAAAAGAAAAGGTAACTTCCAGTTACCTTTTCTTTTTTACATTCGGGAATTTCATTTTGTAGCCTACTTCTACCACACCTTTGGAAATATTGTCTAATTTCCCCTTTAGCATTGCTTTCTTCAACGGGCTGAGTTTGTCGATGAAAAGCTTGCCTTCGATATGATCGTATTCGTGTTGGACAACACGAGCTGCAAGTCCAGAAAGCTCGACTTCATGTTCCTCAAAATCTTCATCCAGATAATTAATTACGACATGGGAAGGACGCATAACCTCCTCATTGATATCCGGAATACTCAAACACCCTTCACTAAAGCCCCATTTTTCTCCTTTTTCCTCTACAATAATGGGATTAATCAGTACCTTTTTAAAATCCTTCAGTGTCGGGTCTCCTTCATCATCTTCGTCATCTTCCGCAAATGGAGAAGCATCGATTACAAATAGACGAATAGACAATCCAACCTGTGGCGCAGCGAGCCCAACTCCACGAGCCGCGTACATTGTCTCAAACATATCGCCTATTAACTGCTTCAAATTGGGGTAGTCTTCGTCAATCTCCTCTGCTTTTTTTCTCAATATAGGATCGCCATAAGCGACTATAGGTAATTTCATCTAATAACTTTTTTTCTAATTCCTATCAATTTCTGTGCAAAGTTACCAATAATAATTTATACACATTTAGATTGTATTAACTTTGTATCTATGGATGTATCCTTGGCAATAGAGAATTTTATTTTTGAATTAGAAAGGGGTTTGGACACCTCTTTTTCTCGCCAATACCTAAATGGAACGATCGTTTTACATACTGAAACACCCTATTTTGCTTTGGTCATCTATCTCGCAGGAAATACCGGTCGTATCGATGTAAAAGATATTCGCAGTTTTCATATTGATCAAGATCAAATTTTAAAAGATCCACACAAAATCCTCTCCCGCTTATACTCTCTTTTGGGAAAAGGAAGGGTAATTTATGCCCGTCAAACAGTCGTCGCCCGTATAGACAAACGCGTAGCCTTAGCATTTTTAGAAGAAAACCACCTTCAAGTTGCCATTCCCGGTAAATATCGCTACGGCTTATTTCATGAAAGCGAGCTTGTATCCGTTGCTATTTTTAGCGGTGGCAGAAAAATGCGGGAACATGCACCCAATTACCGATCTTTCGAACTCATACGTTTTTGTCACAAGGCAGGATATCGTGTAGTCGGTGGCATGTCAAAACTCCTAAAATCGTTCATTGAAGATTTTCATCCGAATGATATTATGACTTATGTCGACAGAGATTGGTCGCAAGATTCCAATCTCCGCACATTAGGCTTCCAAGAGCAGGGATCGACATCTCCCCAATCCTTTTGGATCGTCTGTAAGGAACGTTATCATATCGAGAATATGGAGCAGCTCTCGAAACTCCAACAGACCTACGCCAACGGATACCTTTCACATAACAATGGGAGCACAAAATTGGTGTTGAAGCTATGAAAACTAGTTTCGGTTATGTATATTTAGCGTGATAAAATTTTAAACTAAAACAAATTATTTATATATGAAACGTAAACTACGTATGGGCATGGTTGGTGGTGGTAAAGACGCTTTTATTGGAGCGGTACACCGAATCGCCGCCTTTATGGATGGAAAAATAGAGTTAGTTTGTGGTGCTTTCAGTATTGACCCTGAAATTTCGCGCCAATCTGCTGAAGAACTTTTTGTTGCACCAGATCGCCTGTATGCGAATTACGAAGAGATGATAGCAAAGGAAGCGCAATTGCCTGAAGGTGAACGCATGGACTTCCTCACTATCGTAACGCCCAATTTCCTACATTTTGGCCCGGCAAAGTTGGCTTTGGAAAATGGCTTCGACGTAGTCGTTGAAAAGCCTATGACAGTCACATTGGACGAAGCGAAAGAACTCAAGGCTATTGTAGAAAAAACCGGGAGAACACTTTGCCTCACACACACTTATTCGGGCTACCCTATGGTGAAGCAAGCGAAAGCTATGGTGAAAGATGGCCATTTTGGAAAAATCCGGAAAATCGTGGTAGAATATCCACAGGGTTGGTTAAGCCGTTTATCCGAACGCGAGGGAAATGCCGGTGCTGCGTGGCGGGCGGATCCGAAAAAATCAGGTTTATCTCTCGTAATGGGTGATATCGGAACGCATGCTGCCCATTTAGCTGAATATGTTTCCGGTTTAAAAATAACAGAGCTTTGTGCAGATCTAAGTACTTTGGTAGAGGGTCGTCTACTCGATGACGACGGGTCGGTATTATTACGTTTTGACAACGGTGCCAAGGGAGTTTTGATGGCTTCGCAAATTTCCGCTGGAGAAGAAAATGCGGTAAGGATCCGTATCTACGGTGAAAAAGGGGGGTTAGAATGGGCAAACGAAGATCCAAACAACCTCATAATTAAAATGCTGGATCAGCCTCGTCAACTTTACCGCACAGGCAATGCTTACACTGCTCCTTACACACTAAGCTCATTTGCGACACACAACACGCGCATACCAGCCGGACATCCGGAAGGTTTGCTAGAAGCATTCGCAAACATCTATCGAAATTTTGCTGCTACTACGAGTGCTAAACGTGAAGGTAGAACACCATCTCCTGAGGAATTAGATTTCCCCTCGGTAGACGACGGGGTAAGAGGTATGGCATTTGTCCAAAATGTTGTTACCAGCAATGCCAGCAATGAAAAGTGGACTAAATTTGACGTGTGAACCACATTGCAAAAATAAACGAACTCATTCATCAGGCGAAAGAAAAACTTTCGCCTGATTTTTTAATCGTCATACTTGGGCCTACAGCTTCGGGCAAAACCAAATTAGCTGTAGAACTGGCCAGACAAATTGACGGTGAAATTATATCTGCAGATTCTCGTCAGGTATACAGAGATATGGATATTGGGACAGGAAAAGATCTGGAAGAGTATCGGGATGTGCCATACCATCTTATCAATATCAAAAATCCAGGTGATAAATATAATGTCGACCTCTTCCGTGTAGATTTCTTTCAAACTTATGACTATATTATCAGCCGAAAAAAATCTCCCATTCTCTGTGGCGGCTCAGGGTCTTATATACAAACTGTTCTACAAGAAAGGCCGTATACACAAATTCCTAAAAACGAGGATATCCAGCATCAGCTACGCTTTTTAAGCAAAGAAGAGCTCCTTGCACAAATACACGAGATCGGTATTCCGAAAGACCTCAAGATAGATTTTAACAGTCACAAGCGATTGGTGCGCGCCCTGGAGATCCTGCTATATCTAAAACATCACTCCGAAACTTTGCAGCCTCAGCGTGTAATCCCTGATTATATTGTTTTCGGGATTAACCCTCCTTTAGAAGAGCGGCGATCCGCTATTACGCGTAGACTCGAAGAGCGCCTGCAAAAAGGACTTGTTGAAGAGGTCGAGCGCTTAACTGCGATGGACTTAAATTACGACGATTTGATATACTACGGTTTAGAGTATAAATACGTTGCATTATACCTCCGAGGCTCGCTAACTTACGACCAAATGGCAGAGAAATTGAATACTGAAATACATCGATATGCTAAACGGCAAATGACATACTTTCGTAAAATGGAAAGAGACGGTATTAAAATACATTGGTTATAAAAAGAGAAAGGAGGTCAATTACCTCCTTTCTTAATCTCTTCCATATCTACAATTTAATTTCTTCGTCTTTGGAGTTGAAGAATCTAAACTGTGTCAAATAATACGATGATACTGTTTTTATCTTTATCCATTTACCGTATTTAAGAAACCATTTGAGTCTTATAGAGAACAAACCAGACTTGATGTAGGCGCCTATATAGGGGTGTACATATAATGTAATTCCCTTTTCATTTTGTTCTTGTAAGATATAACTCAAATTGCTTTCAATATCGTCTAGCAATACTATGCTTGAACGAATTTCGCCAGTTCCCCCGCACGCCGGACATTTTTCATTTGTCACAACACTCATTTCGGGTCTGACTCGTTGCCGGGTTATTTGCACCAATCCAAATTTACTTGGTGGAAGAATGGTGTGCTTGGCGCGATCATTTGCCATGCATTCTTTCAAAAACCCGTACAACTCTTTTCGATTGGCTGGTTTATGCATATCGATAAAATCGATAACGACGATGCCACCCATATCACGTAATCGCAATTGCCTTGCGATTTCCTTTGCTGCTTCCTTATTTACAAGCAGCGCATTTTCTTCTTGATTTTCTTTACTAGCAATTCGGTTACCACTATTAACATCCACTACGTGGAGGGCTTCGGTGTGCTCAATTACAAGATAAGCACCACCATGCAGGTTTACCGTTTTGCCGAAAGACGCCTTAATCTGTTTTTCGATACCGAAGTGGTCAAAAATAGGTTCTTTATGTTTATAAAGTTTCACTATTTTTTCCAAGTCGGGCGAAATTTCCTGCACATACGATTTTACTTCTTCATATAATGCATAGTCATTGACATGGATATGTGCGAATTCGTCCGTTAATATATCGCGTAAAATGGTAGAAGCTCTATCCATTTCTCCCAATACTTTTTGGGCGGGTTCAACACTTTTAAGGCGTTTGGTAAAAAGTTCCCATTTCGAGATTAAATCTAAAAGGTCTTTCTCTAACTCATCAACACCTTTTCCTTCCGAAACTGTTCGTATGATAACGCCGAAGTTTGGTGGTTTAATACTTTCCACTATTTTCTTCAGCCTATTCCGTTCAGCACTTCCTTTAATTCTCTTGGATATGGAAACTGTGCTTGAAAATGGAACCAATACAACGAATCTACCTGCAATGGATAGGTCCGAACTTAATCGGGGGCCTTTCGTCGAGATAGGTTCTTTAGCGATCTGTACTGGTAAAAGCACGTTTCGGCTTAGTATATCCGAAATCTTTCCTGCTTTATCAATGTCCTTTTCAAGCTTCAAACTATTGAGCAGCTTCTCTTGATAGCTGCCGTTCTTTACTATCCTTGTTAGCTTGAGCAAAGACTGAACCTGAGGTCCTAAATCCAAATAATGTAAGAACGCATCTTTTTCGTAGCCTACATCTACGAAAGCGGCATTAAGGCCAGGCATAATCTTTTTGATCCGCCCTAGATAAATATCGCCCACGGCGAAATTATTATCGGCCTGTTCCTTGTTCAGCTCAACAAGCTGTTTGTCCTGTAGTAAAGCAATAGTCACTCCCTTGTCAGGAGTTGAATCAATAATTAATTCCTTTACCAACAGCTACTCATTTACGGCTTTATACGAGTTGTATATAGCCTGATGAAACATAAAAACTCGTTAATGAAAAAATACAATCTATCGTTTTTCAAATGGAAAACCATAGATTGTATGACGTCTTACAGGTGTTAACCTAGAAGACCAACAAGCTTATTTTTTCTTGTGTCTATTTTTTCTTAAACGTTTTTTACGCTTGTGCGTAGCCATTTTGTGTCTTTTTCTCTTTTTTCCGCTTGGCATAGCTTTAATGTTTTTTAATGATTAAATTAATATGTTAATTACTTGCTGAGTTCTTCCACACGTCTGTCGATGAACTGAGATAGGGTTGGATCCGCAGCCAGCTCTTTACTCTTTTGAAAAGCTGCTATGGCTTCGTTTTTCAATCCAATATTTTCGTAGCCCGTTGCTAAATAAAAGTACGATTCTGCATCGGGGCTCAATTCGACGACCGTTTTGAATCGCTCAATAGCTTTGTCGAATTGTCGAGATTGTAAAGAAAACAATCCCAATGTTTTGTTTGCATTAATGTTTTTCGGCTCTTTCGCAACAACTTCCTGCAATAAAGCGATCCCTGCCATTGGGTTACCACCTCCTGTAACCATAGCTGCACCTAGACCTGTTTTTGCGTCCAAATTGTTTTCGTCCAGTTCTGTTGCTTTTTCATACGACCGAATCGCCAGTCTGTTCAGCTCCGCTGACATCGCTGTATCTTGCAGGTTCGTATATGCCGCCCGATAAGCATCGCCTGCTTTCAACCAATACTCAAATTTAGGTGAAGTTTCTGCCATTTCCTCATAGATAAATCCTTGAGGAGCAAACTTAGCAACATCATCCCATTTTTGTACTAATTGTTCCAACAAAGCAAGTTTTTCCTCTCCACTGGCCTCTGCGACTTTTCCTTCCAAATCTGTAATTTCCTGCGCTATACTAGCGTTTATGGACTGTTTGGTTATTTCAGATACACTTTGGAACGTGAAAGCTGACGAAGACGCTGCAGTTGCGGAATCATTAGCTCCTTTGTTTTCGTCTACCAAACCTTTAATAGGTCGCGCAAGAAGTCCACCCATTAAGGCGACTACAATGACAATCACTATTATTTGCTTGGTATTCATCTTGGTTAAGTTTTACTTGTTCCCTTGTTTAACTTTTTCCACAAAAACTTTTGCCGGCTTAAAGCTTGGCACATAGTGCGCCGGAATAATGATCGCTGTGTTTTTTGAAATATTACGAGCTGTTTTCTCGGCTCTTTTCTTTACAACGAAGCTTCCGAAACCTCTAACGTACACATTCTCTCCGCTAATCATAGCATTTTTCACCACCTTAAAAAATGCTTCTACTGTCTCTTGAACATCTACTTTCTCTAAACCTGTTTTATTAGAGATCTCCGCAATAATTTCTGCTTTAGTCATATCTGTTTTTACTGTAATTATTTATTTCTCAACCCTTAACGCAACAGCCGTTTGGGGATGCAAAAGTATCTTTTTTTTATGATGTTTAAAAATTTATTTTGTTTTTTTACTAAACTTCGTCTATTCAAAAACTTTTCTGTATCAACTATTTATATACTTTAGAGAGAAAACGTGGATTATTTATTGGTTTCCGGCGGTGTTCAAAAGTTCGTTTCGCTCTGTTCATATTCTTTATGTTTATGATAGTTTATGCAGATTTTCAATATTTTAATAGAAATTCAATGGAATGTTCAACGTGACCGACCCCGTCCATCCTTTCAGTGGTTTAAAGTCTTTTTTTGCGTTCATTTCAAAGCCATAGCCCACCCCTAAGTCTAAAACGGAAAGAATACTCATTCCAACTTTAGGCGTCAATGTATACGGTGTAACCTCTGCCTGAACAAATGGAAACACTAAACTATTGCTTAGATAATAGGTAAAACCCAGCTCGGGGATAACAGTGGTCTTGTCTTGCATCCAAGTAAAGTTTGCTCCGACATTCATCTTTATGTATTGGTGATCGTTCGGCGCGAACAATCCCCAGCCTGATGCTTTCAGAAAATTTCCACTTTGGTATTGCCATCCCACAGATGGCCCCCATATCCAACCTAATTTTTGTAGGTTCTGTGCTTGTATGCTTCCTATAGAACAACAACAAATGATCAACCAAATTCCTAATTTCTTCATATAACTTTCTCCGGTTAAATTTAGCCTAAATTTTGGTATATTAGGAATCGGAATGTAATCTTCACGTATTATTGCCTCATTTTTCGCATTGCTTTAATCTTTCGCTTGGTTTTCTATCGTCCTAAAGGTCAAGTTTACCCTTGGCGTTGTTATCTTTTTGCTGGGCGGCAATCTATGTAGCCAGTAAGTTTGTGTAATGTCTTTCATGACCAACAAGCTTCCATGTGCCAAAAAAAGCTCTATTTTTTCTTTGGTTTGCTTGTGCTTAAACGCAAATTTCCTTTCTGCTCCAAAACTCATTGATCCGATTGCTCCGTTTCTTTTTAAATCACGTTCTCCATCGCTATGCCATGCCATTCCCTCGTCCCCGCTGTGGTACAGGTTGAGCAGACAAGAGTTAAACGTTTCGCCTGTTTCCTTTTCTATTAATATCTTTAACTCCAACAATTCCTTTGTCCAAGGCAAAGCATATTTTGTTGTGTTGGAATACGTGTATGCATAAGGTCTTTCGCCATACCACGCTACTTTTCTTTTTGTAATTATTTTCCTTCCAAAAATAACAGCTTCGTCATTTCTCCAATTAATGGTTTCCAATAATTTGTTTAGGTAAAAATCCGCTTGTTCTTTGGACATCAATTTACCATAATAATGGACTGTACCATCGTAGGGAAGCCAATTTCTATGCGTATCCGGGATTTGGCTAAACAAATCCATGCTGCGCGTTTTCTTTGTAGGTTTTCGCTCTTTCCCAGCCAATAATGGCCGTTTTTCTCGTTGCCCCCCACATATATCCACCAAAAACGCCTGATGATTGGATGACACGATGACAAGGGATAAGAAATGCAACGGGATTACTCCCTATAGCCGTTCCCACGGCACGGGAAGCTTTAGGACTGCCTACTTGCTCGGCAATATAACCATAAGTCGACAATTTACCCATCGGAATTTTTAATAGGCTTTCCCACACTTTCAATTGAAAATCAGTGCCCTTCAAGTGTAATTTAATCTCGCTTAACTTGCTCCAATCATTTTGAAAAATAAATAGGGCATTTTGTTGCAATAAATCTAATTTTCTTTGGAATGTGGCATTTGGGAATTTTGCTTTTAGGTTACTCAAAGCTTTTTCTTCGTCGTCCTCAAAAGCCATATAACAAACACCCTTCGCCGTTGCAGCAGTAATCAGTGCTCCAAAGGGGCTTTCGGCGAAACTGTAGTTGATGTACAGGTTTTTACCTCCATTTTTATATTCTGCCGGTGTCATCCCTTCGATGTTTACAAACAGATCATGGAGACGGCTCGTACTAGAAAGTCCTGTTTCAAAAGTAGTTTCAAACAACGTTGCTTGTTCCTCTTTTAACATCTTCTTAGCATGTTCTATAGAGATGTACTGCAAAAATCTTTTAGGGCTTGTTCCTGCCCATTCGGTAAACATACGCTGAAAATGCGCCGGACTTAAATTTATCTTTTCCGCGACATCATCTAGATTGGGCTGTTTCTTAAAATGTATCTTAATATAATCAATGGCCTTTGCTATACGATTATAATTCATGGTTGCCTGTGTTTCCATCTTCTTCTTATCTCTTATTTTACAAATCTCCACAATCTTTTGCAACAGTAAAATCCGAAATATGCGATATACTGTTAGCTGGTCTTTTTATAGTTATAGATCGCCCATCCATTAAGGAATACCGCAAAACCTATCATGATGAAAAAATGAATTTTTACATCCGAAAATTCACTTCCTTTCAACACAATCATCCGCATGACCTCTATAAAATAGGTTATAGGGCTGAACTGCGTCATTACATAAGCCCATTTGGGCATGCTATCAATAGGCGTAAACAAGCCGCTCATCAAGATAAAAATCATCATAAAGAAAAAAGCTATCGACATTGCCTGTTGTTGGGTTTCCGCATATGTGGAAATCAACAGCCCCAAACCTAATACCGCAATCAAATATACCGAAAGGTATGCGTATAATAAGAATAGACTCCCTATTGGGACGATGCCATAGACGAGCCATCCAATACCAAATAGCCCTATACTGAATACCACGACGCCAATAAGCCAGAATGGTATAAGTTTTCCTAAAATAAACTGATATTTTTTGATTGGTGTAACGTTGATTTGTTCGATCGTACCGACTTCTTTTTCCTTAACGATATTAAGCGCACACATATAAGCGCCAATCATGGTCACCAACAACGCAAGAATACCAGGAACCATATAAAAACGATAATTCATCGTAGGATTAAACCAATTGGCCGAGACTGTTTCAATAGTTGGAAAGAGGTTGAATCTCGGCATCTGTACCCATTCTACACGAACGTCTGCATTATAATCGGCGATGATGCGATTTAAATATGTGCCTCCAAGACTGGCTTTTACACCGTTAATGGCATTGACGGCTATATATAGTTGTTGCTCATCTTCACGAATAAGGTTGCGTTCAAAACCTTGTGGTATCTCCAATATCAAGTCGGCTCGGTCGTTTTCAATATCATCAAACGCTCCATTAAACCCCTTTGCATAATTTGCCAACTTGAAATATCCAGAGGCGATTATTTTCGAAATCAATTTTTGTGAATAGGTTGAATGATCGTAATCAACAACCGTTATGTTAATATTCTTTATTTCATAATCTGCAGCCAAAGGAAGAATAAGCAATTGCATGATAGGCACGACAAACAGCATCGGCAATAAGGCTTTATTGCGGAATATCTGCTTAAATTCTTTATGCAATAAAAATTTCAGCGTTCTCATGTCAAACGTATTTTAAATTTTTTGATATTAACGACCAATAGCACGAGCGTCATTCCCAATAAAATCAATGTTTCTTTCCATATTGCCGAGAAACCTAACCCTTTTACCATAATAGATTTAACGATAATGTAATACCATTTGGCTGGAATGATATGGGACACGAGCTGTAAGGGATAGGGCATATTCTCCAACGGAAACATAAAGCCTGTAAATAGAATGGACGGCACTAACATCCCCATCAGGGAAATCAACATAGCCGCCTGCTGCGAAGCCGTGCTATTCGAAATTAGCAAACCTAAGGAAAGGGCTGTAATGATGAACAATGTACTCACCGCATATAGCAACAAAACACTACCGTTAATCGGCATTCCCAACACAAATACACTCAGCAATAAAATGACCGTTAAGTTAATCAAGGATAAGGCAAGATAGGGAACCGCTTTAGATACGATAACCAAAAAAGGGTTAAAAGGTGAGACTAGCAATATCTCCATTGTGCCGATTTCCTTTTCTTTCACGATGGCAACGGAAGTCATCAGTACGCAGACGAGTAATAAAATCAACGACATCACTCCCGGGACAAAATTTACAGCGGCCTTCAGTTCGGGATTATAAATCATTCTCATCTCTGTATGGATTTGATAGGGTAGGTTTTGTAATTGCATCAGTTCGTTCTGATAATCCATGAGAATTTGGCTGGCGTATCCACTGATTGTCGTTGCTGTATTGGGATCGGATGCATCGGTAATCAACTGCACTTGCGCCTTATTCTGATGCAATAAGTCGTTATTGAAATTGGCAGGAAAAATAATCGCCATTTTTATTTTCCCATTTTTAAAAGCTGCTTCTATCTGATTATGGCTTAACAACGCATTTTGTATTTCAAATTGTTGGCTTGCTTGCAGCTTTCCGATAATTTGCTTTGAAGCGGCATCTTTTGCATAATCGCAGACCACGATTTTTGCATTTTTGATTTCATTGGTCAGCGCAAAACCAAATAGAATAATCTGTACTATGGGCAAACCAAACAGCATCAACAAGGTTTTCCGGTCGCGAAAAACATGCAGAAACTCCTTTTTTATAAAAATGGAAATGTTATTCATTATTCGCTTCTTTTTGCTCCTCTAGCCAATTCATAAAAAACCTCATCCATCGATATGGCGGAATACCGTTGTTTCAATTTTGCCGGCGTATCGAGTGCTTTTATTTCCCCATCCACCATCATCGAGATGCGGTTGCAATATTCAGCTTCATCCATATAATGTGTGGTCACGAAAACCGTGATACCATTGCCCGCCGCTTCGTATATCAAATCCCAGAACTGACGTCTGGTTACCGGGTCAACACCTCCTGTTGGTTCATCGAGAAAAACAATTTTGGGTTCATGGAGAATGGCTACCGAAAATGATAACTTTTGCTTCCAGCCCAATGGCAATGAACCTACCATCTTTTTGGCTTCGCCTTTCATACCTAATGATTCTATGAGCTGGCCGCTCTTTTCTTTTATCTGCTTATCCGACAAACCATAGATACCGCCGAAAAAACGGATATTTTCCAAGACGGTTAAATCTTCATACAACGAGAATTTCTGGCTCATATAACCAATGTTTTTTTTGATTTTTTCGGTTTCTTTATAGATATCGAATCCAGCAATTGTAGCCGTTCCCGATGAAGGTGTGGATAAGCCGCATAACATACGCATAGCTGTTGTTTTTCCTGCACCATTTGCCCCTAGAAAACCAAAGATTTCGCCCTGATATACATCAAAGGTGATTTCATTGGCGGCAATAAAATCGCCAAATCGTTTGGTAAGCTTATCAGTATGTATTACAGTGTCCATACCTAATTCTCCATTAATTTGATAAAGCAATCTTCGATGGTTGGCGTAATCGGTTTTAGCTCTATATTCATATGCTTTTTTTCTTCCAAAATACGGATGAGTTTTTCTTTCATCTCTAGATCATCATGATTGAATGTCACATGGTGATATGCACCAAACGCATTACAGCTTTTTATTATTTCAATATTTTTTAAATCATGCAATAGGTTTCCCATAGTATCAGATTTCACAGCAAAAAGGTTTTCGGGGAATTGTTTTATGATATTTTCAGGTGTATCGATAGACATGATCTGGCCATTCTGTATCAGGGCGATCCGTTCGCAAAGCATGGCTTCATCCATATAAGGAGTGGAAACCAGGATGGTAATTCCTTGCTGTTTCAGACGTTTCAGCATATCCCAGAATTCTTTTCTGGAAACAACGTCCACACCCGTCGTTGGTTCATCGAGAAAGAGTACCGTTGGACGATGTATTAGCGCACAACATAGTGCCAATTTCTGTTTCATACCCCCCGAAAGCTTTCCTGCCCTCCGATCCCTGAACGGCTCTAACTGTATGTATATATCCTTGATAAGATCGTAGTTTTCCTCTATACTGGTATGGAATATAGCCGCGAAAAAGTTCAGGTTCTCCTGTACGGAGAGGTCCTGATACAAAGAGAACTTACCGGGCATATAGCCTACATTTTTACGAATGGCCTTATAATCTTTTACCACATCAAATCCATTTACGGAAGCTGTTCCTCCATCCGGTAAAAGTAAGGTAGTGAGGATACGAAAAATGCTGGTTTTACCGGCACCATCGGGTCCAATCAACCCGAACAGTTCGCCTTTGCTTACGTGAAATGTTACATCATTTACCGCCTGCACCATTCCTTTATGGTAGGTCTTAGAGATATTATTTAAAACAACGTCTTTCATTATAATTGACCCTTATTTTCCACTTTCTGATTTCCCCTACTCATCAAATAAAATTTCACCATACATCCCTATTTTGTATGTTCCATCATTCTTAACCTTCACCGTGATCGCATAAACCATATTGGCTCGTTCATCTTTCGTCTGAATGGTTTTTGGTGTAAACTCTGCTTTGTCGCTTATCCAGGTTATTATTCCTTCTGTTTTCTTGTACCCTCCATTTCCATCATCCGTATTTACGCTTACCTTTTGGTTGAGCTTGATTTGGGACAATTGATCTCCCGTAATATAAGCCCGCAGGATGATATTGGATAAATCTGCAATTTTGTACAGCGGCTTTCCCACTGTGGCCATCTCATTAGCTTCGGCATATTTGGTTAACACGGTTCCCGCTATAGGATTTACAATATGACATTTACTCAGTTGGTCTTCCAATTGTTCAATCTGTATCTGCAACGGGATAGCATCTTTGCTGATACCTTCACTAGAAATATTTAGCGATGATTGCTGTGCTTCAATTTGCTTTTTCAGTACTTCAATCTGTGCGTTCATATCGTCTAACTGCTTGGGTGGCGCTGCATCACCTTTTACCAGATTGGTTATTCTAACTTTCTCTTTTTCGGCCGTTCGTAATTGTTCCTGCAGGGCAGATAACTGAACCGGAATGTTCGGTTTCTTTCCGGTCAATGCACGTATCTGTGCCTCCAATTGCTTTTTCTTTAAATGCAATTGCACACTGTCAACATAACCAATTCGTTCCCCGGCTTGTAGGGATTGTCCTTCCTGGATATCAAAAGCTTTCAGCATCCCTTGCGCCTCAGCTGATACAATCGTTTCTTCGGCTTCAAACGAACCTGATGCATCGAAAGAATGTCGATTGGTGTTGCACGCGGATAAAATAATTATTACCATTATTTTAAATAAAACGTAACGATTTTCTGGAGCTGTATTCATTGTTGTTGGTTTAATTTCCTGATGTTGTTTTAAAATTATACTGTGCCATCAAAAGCTGTATCTCGTGGATAATCAGATTTTGCTTTGCTTGGTCTTCTGCGTTGATATACGTGAGATAATCGTTTGTGGTCGTTGTGCCGTACGCCAACTGGTTTTGCGCAGATAGCTTTACGCTTTCCCTCAAGCGAACAATATCCTGATCCGTTTGTATCAGCTCTTCCAGTTTTAATATCTCACTATCCTGTTGTTTTAATGTAAGGTTGGTATTGAAAACGAACGTTTCTTTTTGTACTTCCAGCGCGTTCTGACTTAGATTGAGCAGTTGTTTTTCCTGTTTTTGTGTATAGAAACTGGAGATGTTCCATGTCAGACGGGCACCACCGATATAATACAAATCAAAATTGTTGTTCAACATATTTAGCCCTGGTCTGCCATATCCTCCTTGGAAGAAAAGACTGAAACGGGGTAAAGCCTTAGTATCTATCAGTTTGCTCTGCACATCAAAGGTGCTCTTCTGTGTTTCAAACAATTTTAGTTCTGGACGGTTGATCTTCGTCATCAACGAAGCTGCCCGATATGGCTTTTCCAATATCGTGTTTTCTTTAACGGGACGATTGATAAATAGGGAAAGCATATCGGCATATCCTTTCCGCATGGCTTTCAGCTCGATTGTACGCTGATCTGCTTTCAATAACTCTGCTCGCAGTATATCGCTGCTGCTTTTTAAAGCGATCCCGTTGGCTATGGCAACATCGTTTTTGTTCATCCCAGAACGGATGTCTTTTTTTAAGGTCTCAGCCTGAGTTAACTGCGCATCAATCAATAGGATACCAAAGTAGAATTGGTTTATACGTTCTTTCAGTTTGTACAATTCCACTTCTACTTTTTGTTCTTCCACAGCCGAATTAGCGTGAATAAGTTCCTTTTGGTGTTTTACCGTAAACAAATCCGTGAGCGGCTGCGACACTTCTCCATATAGTTTATACTGATCTTTGCTTATAGAAGGAATATCGATGTTAGGAAGGGATATAGGTATTTGTGTTACGTCAGATTGATAACTCGCTTGTCCTCCTACATTTATTTGTGGTAGATAACCTTTTGAAGCGTTGGTCAATGAATATTCCCGGGTCTTGTCTAACAGTGCATATTGTTTTACCAAAGGATAATTGTTTTCTGCAAGTTGATAGCAAACATTTAGGTTTAGTGATTGGGATGACTGCCCATAAATATTGTTGGTAGTTATGAGCCAGCAACTTATGACGACAACCGACTGCCTAAAAACTATGTTCTTTATTATTCTAATCATGATTTTAATTAATTCGTTTTAATCATTTGATTAACATTTATATAAAAAAATATTTTATGTTTCCAATATCATTTTCGCCCATTTAGCAATCAATACTTTTCTTTCTTCCATTAATATTTTAAAGCTTTTATCATCTGCAAATAGAATTTGCTTGGCTATGAAAGGGAAAACCGTCATCCCAAGAAGTGAGGTGATAAACTGTACGGGCTCGATATTCGGTCTTCTTTCTCGCAGCTGGCGGATAAAAGAAGAATTTTGCAATAGCTTCCTAATCTGTAACCTGTCTTTAAAGCCTTCCGGATTGGCCTTAATCTCGCCTAAAACAAATAGGGGCAAATCGGGGTTATCAACCAGCAAATTGATATAGTTTTCCACCAAGGTTTCTACCTTTTCTTCCAATGTTAGATCATCATTATTGATTATGGGTAATATTACGCTAAATAACAACTGCAGCTTCTCCGCCATAATCAACTGGAACAATTTTTCTTTACTACGGAAATAGTAGTTAAGCAAAGCCAAATTGATTCCAGCTTCTTCGGCAATATCACGCGTACGTGTCGCTACATAGCCCTTTTGTGTAAATACCTTACTCGCTGCCTGTATGATTTTCTCTTCTGTAGATGTATCTAAATTTTTTACTTCTTTATTTTTCGCCATGTAACCAAACGTCCTTTACAACCACAAATATAAAGACTAATTTTTCAATTAACCAAACATTTTAATCAAATGATTAAAAAATGTGATGATAACGTGTGTTTAAAACAAAAGCCACCTCCCCATGCAGGAAAATGACTTTTATAGGTGACCCCGGAGAGGCTCGAACTCTCGACCCACTGATTAAGAGTCAGTTGCTCTACCAACTGAGCTACGGAGTCTGTTGACACAAATGTAAGGGCTCTCCTATAAAATAACAACCATTTCTTAATTTTTCAGCTCATTTTTTTAAGATTTGTCGTCTTCCGATCTAACTATTTTCGCTTATTTAATGCGTAAAATTATCGTACTTTTGCCTCAAAATCAGGATGTCGCCATGGACTCGTCAACAAACACACAAAAAACCGGAGTGTATGGGAATAAACAACGGATACGTTTAGCGGTTTCGCTATTCTATTTCGGACAAGGATTAGCCTTCGCCAGCTGGGCAAGTCGTATTCCCGTTATAAAGTCACAATTACAACTTACGGAAGCACAATTAGGTACGGTTTTGCTGGCATTGCCTATCGGTCAATTGTTGACGATGCCCGTTTCTGGAAAGCTTGTTAGTAAATACGGAAGCCACCGCATTATGCCTATTGCGGCCGTAGTCTATCTAATGGTTTTATGTAGCATCCCTTTTGCATCAGACGCTTGGCAACTTGGGGGCACGCTCTTGCTTTTCGGCATCGTGGGTAATATCTGTAATATCTCTGTTAACACACAAGGCGTATTAGCGGAGCGCCTCTATAAGAAATCAATCATGTCGTCCTTTCATGGGTCATGGAGCATTGCCGGTTTTACCGGCGCAATAATTGGTTTGATTTCCCTTAATGTAGACTTATCCACACAAACGCATTTCTATATTGTTATGGGATTGATGCTTATTAATATTTTTTTGAATAAAGCTTATCTCGTACAGGACATTGCCAGTACAACCGAAAAAAAATCCTTCTCATTTAAACCCGATCGTTTGTTAATATCCTTGGGTGTCATCGGTTTCTGTAGCATGGCAACGGAAGGCGCGATGTTTGACTGGAGTGGCGTATATTTTCATGATATTGTCCACGCTCCGGAAAAATGGACTACTCTCGGATATGCCTCATTCATGATTATGATGGCGCTAGGCCGGTTTGTTGGTGATGCTGTTATCAGCCGAATCGGCCGTAAACGAACACTACAGATTAGCGGAGTCCTCATGTTTGCTGGCATGATGGGTGCGGTTATTTTTCCACAACTTATTCTATGTACGCTCGCTTTTATGCTTGTAGGATTAGGTGTTGCATGTAACATCCCATCTGTGTATTCAGTTGCAGGAACACACAAAACCATCTCTTCCGGAGTGGCATTAGCGATGGTATCCAGCGTAAGCTATCTAGGTTTTTTGATGGGTCCCCCGCTTATTGGATATATAGCCGAGGTATTTAGTTTACGGTATTCTTTTGGCGTATTCGCCTGTTTTGGCTTATTGATGCTTGGGTTAACCAGTCGGTTGACCGTGTTTAATGAAAAGTGAAGATTACCGCTCTACTAGTGTGGTCGGAAACACAATGGTTTCAAACTTCTCTATTGGATGTTTAGCTTCAATTTGCTGAATCAATAGTTCTGCGGCTTTTTCGCCCATTTCAAATGCTGGCTGTCGGACTGCTGTAATTGGAGGCGAAAAGAGATTTACAACTTTAGAATTTGTAAAACCTGTTACTTCTATTTTCGTCAAGTTTGTTTCCGGACGTGCCTTCATAGCCTGTAAATATCCCATGCTTAATTTATCTCCAGAGATAAAAATAGCATCATACTCCTCTTGTAGAAGTTCCTTTACCGCTTGTTCAATTTCATCTTGGTGAAGACCTCCATATTCGCAATGTTTAACAAGTTCGGGTCGATATGGGAGCCTGTTCGCTGCTAGCCCCATCTTATATCCTTCCAGCCGCTCTCTCGTAATAGAAAGCTTTTTCGTTCCGGTAAGATGGGCAATCTTACGTTTTCCTTTTTTGACAAGATACTGAATGGCATCAAATCCTCCTTGGCGATTATCTGCTATTACTTTATGGGACTGTAGATCGTTGGGTACCCGATCAAAAAAAACTATTGGAAAGCCTTTATTTATCAGCTGTTCTAGATAGGACAAGTCAGTTGTTTCAGAAGATAGCGCGATCAGCAGACCATCTGTTGAACGCGAATAAAGATACTCGACATTCGACCGTTCGCGTTCAAAGGATTCATGCATTTGAGAAATGACAACTTGATAGTTCTTGCTATACGCCACCGATTCTATTCCTTCGATGACTTGTGAGAAAAAATTATTGGCAATTTCTGTTACAATTACTCCAATACTATAACTTTTCCTCTCCTTTAAACTGCGGGCAATAGGGTTTGCACGGTAATTTATTTTTTCTGCATATTCCAACACCAATTTCTTGGTTTCAGTGCTGATTTCATAGCTGTCCCGCAACGCTCTGGAAACGGTGGAAGTAGAAAGGTTTAAAGCCTTTGCAATATCTTTTATCGTATAGTTCTCGAACGCCATAATAGGTAATTATCTTGTAATAATACCTAAAATAGCTGACATATTGAAATGGGCAGGATATTTAACCTGCCCATTTTTACGAATTAAAAAATATATTTCGTACTTAAGAAATTGGAGCTATGATCACCCACTATTTCATTAAGCACTTTTTTATTGCCGTCGGTATTCTTAGTTGCCACGAGCGATCGGATGGAGAACGACCTTAGCGCATCCACGACCGACAATGTTCCTTCGGCACTGTCCTTTCTTCCAGTGAAAGGGAACGTGTCCGGACCACGCTGGCACTGGCAGTTGATATTGACACGACTTACTTGATTGACTAACGGGTCTATCAAAGACGAAATAACAGCATGGTTATTACTAAATATACTCACTTGCTGCCCATGAGAGGATTCAATTAGATACTCGATAGGTTCTTCCAAATCATCAAATGGAATAACAGGGATTACCGGACCAAATTGTTCCTCTCTGTAAAGTTTCATCTGTGAGTTTACGGGATAAACGATGGCAGGATAGAAAAACGATTCGAGAAACTCTCCTCCGTGTTCGTTAATCACTTTAGCTCCTTTAGTCTTCGCATCTTCCAAACACTCTGTCAAATAAGCGGGTTTATTTACTTCCGGTAGCGGAGTCAATGCGACGCCTTTTTCCCAGGGCATGCCATATTTCAATTTACCAACTTCCGCACTTAGTTTTTTCAAAAACTCTTGTGCGATGCTGCGATGCACATAAACAATCTTCAAAGCCGTGCATCGTTGACCATTAAAGGAGAGCGAACCCAATACCGTTTCAGATACAGCCAAATCAAGATCTGCGTCTTTAGTAACGATAGCTGCGTTTTTAGCGTCTAGTCCTAATATCGCGCGTAATCTATTCACACGTGGGTGGAGTTTTTTCAACTCATCCGCTACACGGCTGGAACCTATAAGTGTTAATACGTTAATTTTGCCCGATTGCATTAATTGCGGTACAATCTTATTCCCGCGACCATAGATCGTATTTACCACTCCCTTCGGAAAACTAGTACGAAATGCCTCCAACAACGGGTAGTGCAACAATGTACCGTGCTTTGGCGGTTTAAATAATAACGTGTTTCCCATAATCAGGGCTGGAATGAGCGTTGTGAACGTTTCATTCAATGGGTAGTTAAAGGGTCCCATACAAAGAACAACACCTAACGGTGAACGCCGAATTTGTGCGATGATACCCTGTTCGATCTGGAAACGGGAGGAGTCTCGATCCACATCTTTCAAAGCATCAATTGTTGCATAAATATATTCTACGGTACGGTCAAATTCTTTAACAGAGTCCGCGTATGACTTGCCGATTTCCCACATAATCAACTTCACTACAATGTCTTTCTTTTCCAACATTTGTTCTGTGAATCGTTCCACACAGGAAATCCGGTCTGCTACACTCATTGTAGGCCATTCGCCCCGACCATTATCATAGGCCCTTACAGCAGCTTCTAGTGCCACCATAGATTCTTTTTCAGTACATACCGGATAGCTTCCTATACGCTTTCGTTCAAGTCCTTTTTCTGTTTTTACACAAATGGGCGAAAACACCTCACTAATCTGACCGGTCCAGGTCAACATCTCTCCGTTTGACAGGAACTCTCGCTGATCAATCTGTTCCCCCAAAGCAAATTCTACAGGAATGTCTTCTTCCTTATAGAAAATGCTTTCTAAATCTAAATCCATTTTTTTAAAACTGTTTAGGTTGAAATCTATCTATTTTACTTTATTCTTTAATTATTTCCATTTTCGGCACTAGGGTCTTCATCACTGACCAAGCGATTAAATAAGCAACCGCACAGAAAGAGAAAACGATAAAATAACCGGCCTCTTCTCCTTGAAAACCCATAAAGACCATTTGCGTTTCCGCGGCATGATCAAATAGTTTTCCGGAACCAAAGTTGATGAAAGTTGAACCTACTCCACCTGCAAGACCGCCGATACCGGTGACTGTTGCGATAGCGCTTCTTGGGAACATATCGCCGACAGTAGAAAAGATATTCGCGGACCAGGCTTGATGTGCTGCCCCGGCAAAACCAATAAATAATACAGGTACCCAATAAGATAGATGGCCCAGCGGTTGTGCCAGCAATACAAGTAGTGGTACAAAAGCGAACAGCAACATGGCCTTCATACGTCCATCATAGGGATTGAGGCCTTTTTTATCCACAAAATATGTAGGTAGCCAACCGCCAATAATGGATAATAACGTTATGAGATATAATACAAATAACGCCAGTTGCCCTTCGGTATCTGACGATTTAATATCATAAACGGAAGAAAGATATGCAGGCATCCAAAACAAGAAGAACCACCACACGCCATCAGTCATAAATTTACCAAAAGCAAAAGCCCATGTTTGTTTGTATTTAAAACAACTTCCGAACGACATTTTCTTCCTCTCCACAGGAGCTACACCCACGACATCCTCCGGCATAACATGATCGCCGTCTTGCATGATATACGTTAACTCTGCTTTGTTAATTTTGGGATGCTCATCCGGTTTGTTATACATGAAGACCCAAAAACCCATCCACACAAAACCGAGCGCGCCAATAATAATAAAGGACATCTCCCAACCCCAGTGTGCAGCAATCACCGGTATAGTTAATGGGGCTGCTAATGCACCAATCGTTGCTCCGGCATTAAAAATACTGGTAGCAAGAGCTCTGTCTTTCTTAGGAAAAAATTCTGCGGTAGCTTTAATAGCTGCCGGAAAGTTACCTGCCTCTCCAACTGCCAACACGAAGCGGGCAAAAATAAAGAGTGTAACACTGACGCTAACCACTAGTCCAACGTCGTTCACCCGTGCTATCGCTTCCTTCGCTCCTTCAAACCCTACGAACCATTCTCCGGCAACAATCCCAGAGGTCGCAATTCCACAAAAAGCGTGTATTACTGCTCCTATAGACCAGATACCGATGGCCCATAGAAATCCTTTTTTGGTATCCAACCAGTCCACAAAACGACCCGCAAATAGCATGCTGACAGCGTAAAATATAGAGAATAACGCGGTAATCAATCCGTAGTCACTATTTGTCCAATGGAACTCAGGGGCAATAAAATCCTTCCACGTAAGCGATAGTACTTGTCTGTCTAAATAGTTAATCGTCGTAGCAAAAAACAATAGACTACATATCGTCCATCTATAATTGCTTTTCTTTTCCGTATTCATTGGTATAGCTTTTTTATTTTTATAACTTATAACTCACTTTCAGCCTTCGCTTGTGCGACAAGTTGCAACGCTTGTTGCGTTTTTTCTGCAAGTCCGTCCACATCCTTAGGATTGATCAATTTACTCCCCATCCCCACGGCACAAACACCAGCCTTAAACCAGGATTTTAAATTTTCGATTTCAATATCTACGCCACCGGTAGGAACGAACAGCTGCCCTTTAAATAAGTCTTTAATAGCAGATACAAATCCTGGACCCAGCACATTTGCCGGAAAAAGTTTAATCAAAGAAGCTTTATTTTGTTGTGCCAGGGCAATCTCCGTCGGAGTCATACAACCAGGGATCCATAATAGATCGTGACTATGCACTAAATCCCCTACGCTAGGGGTAACTATAGGTGAAACAATAAAGTCTGCTCCTAAGCTGATAAATTTCTCTGCTTCCGTATTTGTCTTGATTGTGCCAATACCTAGTTGAAGCTCAGGCATCTCCTCGTTTCGGGCGTTTATCAGCGCTTTAAAAACCTTTTTCGCCTCGTCTCCGCGATTTGTAAATTCAAAAACTCGAATCCCAGAGGCATATAACGTCTTTACGATAGCTATACTCTCTTGCACATCTGTGTGGAAAAACAAAGGCAACATCCCCTGTTTTAAAATCGCATCTAAAACTTCTTTTTTTTTACTCATTATAATAATCTTGTTCTGTTTTAAAGATCTTCCCTTCAATCTTTCGCTGACCGGTTTAGGTGTCATTAGAATATTTCGGAAAGATAAACATTTGAACGCAGAATCCATAACCTTGCCTAAGTTGGCTAAAGATTCTTGTTGCGTCCAGATAACAGAAGGTTTAGAAATTAAAGTATTCCTTCGCGTTATGATAGCTGATGTCACCTACAATCTTTCCTATCCACTCGATATCATTTGGCAACTCTCCTTTTTCCACATCCTCCCCAAAAATATCACATACTAATCGTCTGAAATACTCGTGTCTTGGAAACGACAAGAAGCTTCGGGAATCGGTTAGCATTCCTACTAAACGGCTCAATAGCCCCATGTTCGATAACGCATTTATCTGCTTAGTCATACCATCTTTTTGATCTAAGAACCACCAAGCCGATCCAAACTGAATTTTTCCTTTAACTGATCCATCATTAAAATTACCAATCATGGTTGCTATTAACTCATTATCAGCCGGATTAAGATTGTATAATATAGTTTTCGTCAATTTGTCCTGGTTATCCAATTTATTCAAGAATTTAGAAAGCGCTCTTGCCTGACTAAAGTCACCGATGGAATCCCAACCCGTATCCGGCCCATTCAAACGTAACATGCGTGCGTTGTTATTACGTAAGGCTCCTAAATGATACTGCTGAACCCATCCTTTTTCGTGATCCCATTCTGCAAACTGCACTAACATAGCCGATTTAAATTTCAGATTCTCGCTATGTGTCAGTGTTTGTTTTGTCCTTATTTTTTCGAAAATAAGGGAAATCTCTTGATCGGTATAATCTTCGGCATAAATCTGTTCCAGTCCGTGGTCAGATACGGAACAACCATTTTCAGCAAAGAAATCATGCCTCGCCTTCAATGCGCCGACATAAGCCGAGTAACTTCCAATAGATGTATTGGTCACTGCCTCCACTTGATCGATATACGCATTCAATGCTTCAATATCGTCGGAATTCATGGCTTTGTCCGGACGAAAAGCCGGTAGCATCTTGAAGCTCTCCTGCTCTTGTGCAAATTGCTGATGAAAATTCAAGGAATCTATCGGGTCATCTGTGGTACACACGGCCTCCACATTCATCATCTTTAATAATCCCCGTACGGAATAGCCCGGCTCCGCCAATTTAGCGGCTATTTCCTCATAAATCTTTTCTGCCGTTCTAGGGGATAGCAAATCCTTGATGCCGAAATACCGTTGAAGTTCTAAATGAGTCCAGTGGTACAACGGATTACGCAATGTATATGGAACAGTTTCCGCCCATTTCAAAAACTTATCTTTATCAGAGGCATCCCCGGTAATATATTTCTCGTTCACCCCGTTGGCACGCATCGCGCGCCATTTATAGTGGTCTCCGTTCAACCATACCTGGCTTATATTTTCAAATTGCGTGTCATTTACAATTTGTTCCGGTATCAAGTGGTTATGATAATCAATAATCGGCAAACTCTTTGAAAACTGATGGTATAACGTTTCTGCCGTTTTGCTATTTAATAAAAAGTTATCGTCTAAAAATGCTTTCATGATCGTAATAGTTTTATAAACTAACCCCTCTTTTCCAAGGGATAAAGTCGTCTTGATTTAATTGAACTGCTTTTGGTATGATTTCGCCACTGGCTGCTTTGATACAATATTCGAGAATATCCTCGCCCATCTGCTCAATAGTTTTGTCGCCATCGATGATCGGTCCGGTATTGATATCAATAATATCGCCCATACGTTGTGCCAATGCGTTGTTGGTGGCTACTTTAATAACTGGACATACAGGATTGCCGGTAGGCGTACCCAGCCCGGTGGTAAACAAAATTAGTGTCGCTCCGGATGCTGTTTTTCCTGTTGTTGCCTCTACATCGTTGCCGGGGGTACACACAAGATTTAATCCAGGTTTAGTTGCTTCTTCCGTGTAATCTAATACGTCTACTACAGGCGACGTTCCTCCTTTTTTTGCTGCTCCTGTACTTTTTATGGCGTCTGTAATGAGACCATCCCGAATATTTCCAGGTGATGGGTTCATGTGAAACCCAGAACCGACATTTTCCGCTGCTTGGCTGTACGACGACATCAATCGAATAAACTTATGCGCCGCTTCGGGTTCTATTGTTCGGTCGATTAAGTTTTGTTCGGCTCCACATAGCTCTGGGAATTCGGCCAACAACACTTTACCTCCCAAAGCAACCAGCAAATCAGACGTATATCCTACAGCCGGGTTTGCCGATATCCCACTGAAACCGTCGCTACCACCACATTTCACCCCTAAGGTTAATTTACTCAGCGGCGCAGGTTGTCGCTCCAGTTTATTGATTTCGATAAGCCCCATAAAGGTCTTTTGTATTGCTTCTTTGATAAGCTGCTCTTCACTTTTCGACTGTTGTTGTTCGAAGACATAAATCGGTTTCTTAAAGTTTGGATTTCGCTCTTTTATATCTGCCAGCAAGTCACTCAGCTGTAGGTTCTGACAACCTAGACTCAATACCGTTACGCCTGCTACGTTGGGGTGGTCAGCATATGCTGCCAACAGTTTTCCTAAAACCGCAGCATCCTGCCTGATACCACCACATCCTCCTTGGTGATTTAAAAATTTGATACCATCGACATTTTTAAACACACGATTCCGCTGATGTGTCGTGACACTTAGTTGCTCAGGAGATAGGCTACTGATGTCTTGTCCCGCTTCATAAGCTGTCAACAGTTCATGTGTAAAAGCTCGGTATTTACCCGTTACAGAATACCCCAATTCATTATGAAGCGCTTCCTTGATAACATCCAGGTTTCTGTTTTCACAAAATACCGTTGGAACAAATAACCAATAATTAGCTGTACCAACTCTACCATCCTCACGCACATAACCATTAAAGGTTCTGCCTGCAAAACGGGAAACATCGGGAGTCTCCCATGTGTATTCATAAGGGCGAAAAGTATATGGATCGGCGGCATGCTTTGTATTATCTGTGTTCATAATCCCTCCTTGCGGCACCGTATACTGTGTTTTCCCTACAAGTACGCCATACATATATATTTCATCCCCTAGGTGCATGTCCTGCATAAAAAACTTATGCTTCGCTGGTATATCGTCCTGTAAGATATAAATAACACCATCAAATTCTATATGCTCACCTTTTGATAGATCCTGCAACGCGACCAACACGTTATCTTTCGGGTGGATCCTTAATATTCTACTTGCCATGCTGCATTTAACTTTTCAATTGTTTTTAATACGCCGTTAGCGTTTATCTCATCCAAATATTGCGCGACAGTCGATTCAAACTCGGGATACGCTGTTAGGTCTTTTCCCCACAGGCTATCATCGCGCAAAACCTCATGTACGACCTTTTCCTTATTTTTCCAATACCCGAATAGAACTGGCGCAAACTCATCCTGAAGTACTATTTTCTGTCCATTAATCTCTTGCACATATTGCTTGTCTTGCTCTTTGGTATCCATAAACTTAATATACGCCGCAAAACCGAGTGCAATGTGCTGAGGTGGGACTAAATTTTTTGTATACCATTTCTCCAATAGCGCGATATTGCGCATATTCATCTTCGAGGTATAATTTAACGCAATGTTTTCCCATCGATGCTCGAGGAAAGGGTTGCTAAACCTATCGATTACACTATTGGCAAAATCCGCGACATCTTGTGTTTTAATATTTTCATCGACAATAGACTTGCCTATCTCGTTTTTCATCAGGTCACGCACGAATACATTAAATGAATCGTTTTGCATCGCTTCTTTGACTGTTATAAAGCCACTCCATAACGCTGCAGCACAACTTAGCGTGTGCGTCCCGTTTAATAAACGCAATTTAATCTCCTTGAATTTCTCAATAGACGGGACAAGCACGATGCCATTGTCCACTTCGGCAAAAGAAAGAATTTGCTTTACACGTGGTGAATCGGTTTCGATTGCCCACAAACGGAATGGCTCTGCCATAATCATGAGTTGATCCTGATACCCCAATTCCTGTTCTGTCCTTTGCTGTTCTTCTTTTGGCAAACGCCCCGGCACAATACGATCTACCAAGGTATTGCAGAAGTCATTCGCTTCGTCCAACCATGTCGAAAAGTCTTTTCCCAAGCTATTTTGAGCAGCCAGACTGTGTAAAATTTTCTTCAATTTTGTGGCGTTGTCAGAAATCAATTCTGTGGGCAACACAACGAGTCCTTTTGTTGTATCTCCTTCAAAGTGTCGGTAACGTTCGTATAGGAATGACAACAATTTCCCTGGAAACGATGCGGGTGGACTGTCCGTTATCTTGTCGTTGCTCAACACGATTCCCACTTCGGTCGTATTGGAAAATACAACTTGCATATCGGGGTTGTGCGCTGCTTCAAGGATAGCCTGCCAGTCTTTCGAGGCCGATAATACGCGTGAAATCGCATTATTTACACTATACCGAACGACTTCGCGTCCATCCTCTATGCCCTTGATACATAAGGTATATAGCCCCTCTTGCTCCGCAAATTCATCCGTACCCGATGAAGACGTCGATTTAACCACTAAAATCCGTCCATTAAACACACCGGCCTTGTTAGCCTGATCAACAAAGTAATCGGGTAGCCCCCTCAATAGCACTCCCGTTCCAAATTGCAATACGCGTTCCGGCAACCCAAAGGAATTGCCTTTAGGCAACTCGACCTTGCTTGCATCTATTTTCTCTATATTCTCTCTTGAAAGTACCATCTTTTTACTTTTTTATCTCCTTATTTTTTTTCCACTTGGGATAGTCCTTTTCTAATAACTTAGCTGGCCAATTACCAAACCATGCATACCCATCTTTCCGTTCATCTGATATTTCCGAAAAATCGTAGGTCACGCTATTGTCCCGATCACCAAACAACGGTTTATTATTCTCTATATCATAAAATCTCGACCATATAACAGAAGTACTATCTTGCACTAAATCACGAACTGTTTTTCCTGTTTTTGGATTTTTTGTCTTATCAAATCGATAACCTTCTAGGTCATGTACTTCGAACCAACGAATAGCCGCTTCTATCGCTTTTTCTATTGCTGGTGTGACTGGTTGCTTCATCAAAAAACGCACAATATTGACAGATTCTGATGTACTTAACGAAACCGGTTCGAACGCTCTTGCCTGTTCGGGTTGAAGTGTTTTTTCATCATATTGCGCTGCCCAAATGGTCAAGGAATCATCTTGTAAAACTTGCGTTTTCAATATACAATCTACGCCTCTTGCCACCGCCTCCGCCGCGCGCTTTCTCAATCCCTCGTCTGCTAACGTTTCAAAACCACCTATTTCTTTCGCTAGATTATCCAATACCGTCAATGCGTTGATCATCGCATTATCATTATACGTAATTTGCGCTCGGTAAAGGGATTTGTTGGGATAGTATTGCGGAAACCCCCCATTTTCATATTGCGCTTCCAACAGATATTTTACCCCTTGGCGAGCTGCATTTAAATAATCGGCATTCTGTGTTTTAGCGTAAGCCTCTATTAATATGTTAATTTCCCGCGTGGTCGCACCATTGTCAATCGTGGCGTGTTTTTCATCCGTCGCTTTGATTTTCTGAAGCAATTCTTTCGTTAATGGAAGAGCATAGTTGATCGCTTTCTTATCTATCAATTGTTTTCCCCATGCTCCGTTCGGAAGTTGGTATATCAATACTTTTTCCGCTAAGCTATCTTTCAGTTTTTCCTGTGCAAAAACCGATTGAGCTAAGGCTAGCAAACAACAGAATGATATAGAAAATCTAATATAAGCCATTTTATCTCGTTATTTTGCTTTCTTCATCAGCCACTGCACCAGCTCATGAGCTGCATCGAAGTTCTGGAATTCAGCCGGAAGCTTACGTCCGTCTACATATTCGTTGTACAACCACGGGTCGCCAATGGCAAAAACAGTTCCTTTGCCAAATTTTGCGGTCGCGATGATAATATCCCCTTGCTCCTGCACAAGCGGTTTCGCTGGTTTTACCGCATTTATCGTAGAGATTTCTTTCACATAAATCTTTTGGGTCTTTTTGAATATTCCTGTTT
>PJTZ01000175.1_pt1 | contig 31993 bp, 30 predicted proteins | sample 1512131 | NCBI WGS metagenome assembly PJTZ01 (sample SAMN08177679, study PRJNA422409) | Soil metagenome, whole genome shotgun sequencing project. | reverse complement strand
GGCGACATCTGTCTACGGTATACGCTTTGGCAAATTGGGTAGGAGGTGGGAAATGAGAAAGTTGGTGATTGTACAGGAGATAGCGTGCCTGGCGTTATTATTAACATCATCGTGCTATACGCTCCGTAAAAGGATGTACAACGCGGAGCAACATGGATTTTCCTACATACATACGACTTTCGCCTCGGATAGTACTTTTCGGTATTGGTACTTTGCTTCCGATTCCGCCTTTGCCTACCATCCCGATAGCGGATTACGCACGCTCTCGGGTCGTTTGTTTGGGTGGGAGTACCTTGTAAACCATCGATCAGAGGAGCACACAGTAGACAGCGCCAGCAGCTATCAATATAACGCGAAGGAGTCGACCCGGAATAGTGCCCACAATTGCTTGCTGTGCTATGCTGTATTTTTATTGCTGATGGTGAGCTTTATTATAGCCTATCGGATGATAAGACGATGAGAGATATAGGTAAACTGTTTATAGTTGGTTTAAACTTCTGTGGACTTTCGATAGATTGTAGTTGCCTGAAACATGAAATTCCCATAGACCATATCCCGCCGGTCTTGTTGTTTGTCAATGAGCTTTATTAATAACTCCAGCGCTAGCCGAGCCATCTCTTGTGTAGGTTGTCGGATGGTGGACAACGCCGGATTTAAGTAGTTTGCAAGATTGGTATTGGTGAAACCGATCACGGCGACATCCTGCGGAACAGATAGATCAAGCTCTGCCAATATGCCTAACACCTTAACGGATAAGGTGTCCGTGCCACCAACGATGGCGTTCGGCATGTTGTCCTTTGTTTGAAGTTTTTTGAAGACTTCCTTTAGTTCATTGTCAATATTTTCAGTTGGATCTTGATAATCTGCGTGAATGACATATTCTTCCCGAAATGGGATGGAATAGTTATGAAGTGCATTCTTGTAGCCTCGGATGCGGTCTTTTGTGTTACCAATATCTTTGCCACAGAGAAACGCAATTTTTGTACGCCCCTTCTTAATCAGTTCTTCTGTAGCATTATAGGTTTCCAAACTATTGTGGATGCCGATCTTATAGGTGTCCAGATCATGCTGTATGCGATCAAATAGGATGACGGGACAATGGTCGTGATGAATGTTTCGTAGTAACTCGGTGTTGGAGTTTTCAAAAGCTGGTGAAATGATGATTCCGGCTACATTTTGACGAATGAGAAAATCTAAAGCTTCTTTTTCCATTTCCTCGCCATTTTGTGTCTGGAAAGGAAGTAGCGTGTAATGTTGTGGCCACGCTAGTTTATATAACTCATCAATAAATTCCAAAAAGAACGGACTGGATAGAAAGGGAATGACCACGCCGATGAGATTTGTTTTCCCCGTTTTGAGATGCTTTGCAGAAGGGTTGGGTCGATAGTTATGTTCCTCCGCATAGGCTAAAACCCGCTGTTTCGTCTCCTTTTTAATTTCATAGCTGTCGTTCAATGCTCTGGAAACGGTCGCCGGAGATAGATTAAGTGCTGCCGCAATAGACTTTATATTGACTTTCCCCATGATAACCTACTCATTGTTTTTGGCTAAATTATCGATTTATTTCCATATAATGGGATGGTTAACGGAATAACTAGCGCATTGATTGGTAGGCCCTCGTTGCTTTGGCTTAGAATTTGCGTGTAATTGCAAAATAAGAGATTGGATATGAAAAGAATATTGGGGTTTTTAACGGTAGCGTTATTGTTATTCGCGTTTTCGTCTTGTTACTCACACCGACATCCTCACGGACATTTGCCGCCGGGGAAGGCGAAAAAAGTTTATGGGGATAAATCGGCTAAACGACATGCCCCAGGTCAGAAAAAGAAAAAATATAAGAAAGCCAAGAGGGGGAGAGGACATTATAAACATGATGTATTGCTTCATTTTGGAAGATGATCAGTTTCTCTTTCGTCCAGAAAAGATTGTATAGCGTTATTTTTTTGTAGATTCGTATCTTCAAAACTCTAAACTAAAGTTATGCTAAAACAATATGTTGGCTATAGCGCATTGATGTGTTTATTAACAGCTGGTGTGGTTTCGTGCAACAATGGAACAACGGAACAGAAACAGGAAGAAGAAATACATAATGCTGCTACGCAAGTGGTACCTGAGGAAGCAGAGGGATTAATAGGGCGTTGGGACATTACCGTGGATAAAGACGGTAAAGCAGCACCTTCATGGTTAGAAGTGAAGTTGTCTGGGTTTAACGTATTGGTCGGATCGTTTGTAGCAGATGCCGGCAGTGCGCGTCCTGTTTCTCACATCCAACTGAAAGATGGTAAGTTTTCGTTTCAGATTCCACCACAATGGGAAGGAGGAGATGGATTTTTTACGATTGAAGGTGAGCTGGCGGGAGATGGAATCAAAGGTACGATTACAACTAATAAAGGGAACAAATTTGATTTCACCGGGGTGAAGGCGCCTTATCTTGTCCGTACGGGTGAAGCCCAATGGGGTGAACCTATAGAGCTGTTCAATGGAACAGACCTGACGAGCTGGAATGCTTCGGGCGATAACAGCCAGTGGGTGGTTGAAGAGGGTATCTTAATCAATAAAGAAACTGGCGCAAATCTGATTAGTGAACAGAAATTTGATGACTTTAAGTTAATCGCGGAATTTCGTTATAAGGAAGGGGCGAATTCGGGTATCTACCTGCGCGGACGCTATGAAGTGCAGATTGAGGATTCTCCAAAAGACAGACATCCAGGTTCGTTGTATTTTGGCGGTGTATATGGATTCTTATCACCGAGCGAAATGGCAACTTTGGGTCCGAATGAATGGAATAAGTACGAAATAACGCTACGTGGGCGTATGGTAACGATTGTGGCGAATGGCAGAACTATCATCAGCAATCAGGAGATTCCAGGTATTACCGGAGGAGCTTTGGATAGCAGGGAAGGTGAGCCGGGACCGATTTACTTACAGGGTGATCATACAGGTGTAGAGTTTAGGAAGATTACGGTTATCCCGGGTAAATAAAAATATAAAAAAAGGACTCGATTCGAGTCCTTTTTTTTAGGGTTAATTTCCAATATTCACTTTGTGTAAACCAGAAACAGATCCGCCGGAAGTTACCTTGAACAATTCCGTCGCTGAATTTGTCGAGGCATTATATTCAAAATAGCCGTTTTTGCTGCCGTCTTTTGTTGTAACACGCAGTAAGATCTTGTCGTCAATCTCGATGGCACCATATGCAGCACCAGGATTGGTTACAGCAGGCACACCATTGATTTTTGTGCGTTCTTTACTTGCAATATCAATGCTGTAAAATTCCCAAATATCTTCGAAGTTGATATTGCCAGTTGGTCCGCCCACGATACGTTCTTTCGGGATCACCGTAATTATTTTTCCGTCTTTCGCGAAAACGGAAACAAATTTACCACCATCCATGATATCGTCCATGTTTAAGTTCCATTCCGGATCAATATCCGTTTCATTAGCCTTAATACGGACGATTTTCGATTTACCACCTTCGCCTCTAGGGTGTACGCCTTGTGTTACGATGTATAAATCTCCATTGGTATCAAAATCATACATATTATTGTCGTTGATATACGCAATAGCACCAGTATCTTCTATTTTAATGGTTTTGTCATGTGTACCGGAAGCAATATCAATTACAGCAATATACACATCATCATAAAAATCATCCCAGAAACCTTTTTGGGTACCGTTTGTGGTCGCATACGTAATATTGGCAAATAACTTTCCGCCTTTTACGGCTAGGAATTTCTGACCGATAGCACGGTATAGAATTTCTGCTTCATCTGCGCCACGTTGGTTAACAACATCTGCCAAATCAATATCTCCAGTTCTGGACATGGTTGTTGGGTTAAATATCTGGATTTTTAAAGGAGATGCACCGTCCCAATAGTAACCTTTGTTTTCGTCCACAATAACAAAATTTCCTGTTCCGTTGGTCGTATTGTCTCCCGCTATAAACTGTCCGGATGTTACATCACCGTTTGCATTTACTTCCAGCCGCTCGATACCAAGGGTGTTGGGGGTCTCTGTAGCAAACATTTTGAATAACCAATTGCCATAGGGACGCCAGCCGCCAAATCCGAAACCTTGCAAAGCATTGCTGCCATTGTTCGCGATATTGCCGGAAGGCAACTCATCGAATGCGGTAGCATAACCGGGTTTTTCTAAAACATTACTGCTCATAGTTATCAAAACATATTTGCTTTCCTGATTATCGTCCGGATCAGGTTGCGGATCATCGTTGTCACTGCATCCGACAAAAAGCATCCCCATTGCCAGTGCAAGTATTCCTGCTTTAAGTTTTAAAGTTTTCATTTTTTCTAAATTAATATTCATGTTGTCTTCGATTTAAAAGTTATATCCATGATTATAGTCCATAGCTTACTTTCAGATGAAAGCTTCTGCCGGGACGTTGTATCCGATAATAGTCATACAAATCCTTGTCCAATAGATTCCGCACTTCTGCACCTAAATTGATACGCCCTGACGATACTTTATACGTAAAGCCCGCGTTCAGCAGGTGCTGGTCGGGGATGCGGAGATTCGAATTGATATTCGCTTGTCCGGATAATCCTAAAAACCCTCCCGGTTCTAGGTCTTTTCGTATCGTTTCCAGATAAAATTCCCGAAGAAAATTATAGTTTACAAATACCTTTAAATTATCTTCATGGGCGAAAGCGGCATCATAATCGGACTGTATTCCGGCATTGGCGAAGAAATAGGGCGTATTTCGTAAACGCGCATCGTTTTTCCATTGATCTGTTTCGTGTGTAATACCAAATAGGCGAAGATTCTGCCAGGTGGCATTTCCACTAAGGGTATAATGTGTAGCAAAACGATAACGCATATCTAGGTCAAAACCAAAGCCTTTGACGTGCTCTTGATTTTGATATTGCGCATTTGGTGCCTGGATGGGCACTAATAAAATGAGTCCTTTCGTGCGACGGTAAAACCCATTGGCTTCTACCGTGAAGTTGCCATCAAAAGTCTGTTGATAACCCAAACTCGCATTGAAACTCTTTTCGGGATTTAGCTCAAAATTCGGTACAATAAAAATGTTGTTTCCAAATAACTCTTCCCGTTCCGGAAGGCGGTAAGTGTATTCCAGCGAACCTCTAACAAAGGAGCTTGGTGTGATGCGGTAGCGTAATGCTTCCGCGACGCCCCAATAATTACCGGATTGCTGGCGTTTGTCCGCATCTGTTACACTAGTAGAAAACCAGGTGTTTTGAATACCGGATGCACTATAGCGGTAAAACTTAGCCATTAATTGGTTATGAAGTTTTTCGTCCATCCAATATTTGTCGAGCGATAATCCAAATACCTGCTTTTGGTAGGTTGACGTCAACGAGAGGACGTCGATATCGGTGCCGGCCAGCCGTTGTCCATACGGATCTTCACCGTCCCTATTCGCATCTGTAAACACATAGTTGAAGTCTAAGCTTGTCGTAGGATTAATTTGATAGCCTATATTCGTGCGTAGTATGACCTGGCGTTCGTGAATTTTCGAGAGGGAGGGTAAGCGGCTTTCCCCCGGAGTTGTTTTTGGTGTGAATTCACCGTACCAGTCGTATCTCCCCATCAGGGTATCGATACGACGTGTCTGCAAATTGTTATAGGCGGCAAATTGGTCGATAGAAAGTTTGCCGTCCAATAATTTTTTCTTGTAGCGCAGGCTCGGTACTACAGTTTGTTGTTTTCCTAATACAGCGCCATAAGCGTCGGTCATCAGCGCCGGATGTTGTTGTTCCCGTTCCAATGCGAACGCTGTCAGGCTTAAGCGAAGCTCATCCACCCAATTTCGGTTTTGTAGATTTACATATGCTTCGCCATAGTAACTCTGGAAAGCGTTGTGGAACAAACGCATATCCCTGTATTCTAGGTTGGCTGTATTGGGATTGCGAACACCTACAAAAGCATCATAATCGTTGTCGGAATGATTAAAGAAAAGTTCGGTGCCATATGACCATTTTTGGTTTTTCGTTTCATGTGTTGCGGTGACGCCAGCCCGATGTGTATTGAAGGACCCAATTTCGTAAAAAGCGTGCATGTGTGATCCTCTTCTTCTTGCGGTAACAAGGTTGACTGCGCCTCCTAGGGCATCCGCTCCTAATGAAACTGGAAGTACACCTTTAAAAACTTCTATTCGCTCTAACGCTTCCAGCGGTAAACTGGCAATATTATAGCCGTCCCCCATATAGTCTAAAGGAATACCGTCTTTAAAGTACTTAATCGCCTTGCCTTGAAACCCATTAATCGATATTTCCGGACGGCTGCCTAATCCGCCATTCTGCCGGATGCGTACACCGGTGCTCCTGTTCATTAAATCGGTTAATGTGGTCGCTTGTGTAGAAACAGCTCTGGTATCCACGACTACCGCTCGAATGGCTTGCTCCCTTACCTGCTGCGTTTCGGATTTACCCACCACCGTGACCTCTTGCAAGACCTTATCATCTTTAGACAAACGAATCTGTAATGCCAAATTTTCATGCGCTAATTTGACAATAGTATCTTGAAAAACGGCGTATCCCACCGCAGATACCACCAATAAATGTTTACCCGTCGGGATGTTTTTAAGACTAAAATAGCCGTTGGAAAGTGCCGTCGTACCGTAATTTCCTATTTGTACCGTAGCATCTCCAAGCGGAATTCCATCTTCATTGTGCACATACCCTGTTAACATATCGGTTGTTTGTGCCAACATAAACTTGGACAAAAAAAGCAAAGCCGATAGCATATATATCTTATAGCGCATGGATTATTCTCTATAATAATTGCTGCAAATATAAGGTAATTTAGATTAAATTCAGATAATGCTTGTTATTTGTTTAGAATCTATCTAAATTAGCGCCAATTTATAGTTTCATTTAGCGCGAGTGTTAAATTTTCTACGCATGTCAAAAAAAACATTTACGGTCGTCGTCCATATTCTGAACAACAGCAATAGTTTTGTTGGTGAGCAGTGTTATTTGGCAAGTAATGTACGTAATTGGCAGGTGGATGCGCATCCGGCAGGTGTAATCCCGCCACTCGGTAAAAAAACAAGTGTGGTACTTGAGGGTTTGGAAGAAAGTGAATTGGAATTCAAAATCACCCGGGGTGGTTGGGATACGTTAAGCAGTACGGCAGACGGCGAACTTCTTGCTCCCTACCATATCGATGCTAGTCGCGATACAGAAGTGGAGGTGACCATTGAGGGATGGCGTGATAAATTTCCTTTATCTACAGCTAGTCCGCAGGTACATGTCATGGCAGATCAGTTTTACTTTCCACATCTGGACACGCATCGTAGGATATGGATTTATTTGCCGGAAGAATATCAATATACCGATAAACAGTATCCTGTATTGTATATGCACGATGGGCAGCATCTTTTTGATGAGGCGACATCGGTGGGGAGAATGGGACCGGTCGAGTGGATGGTTGATGAAACTATCGACGCCGCTAACCGGCAAGCGATTGTAATTGGTATAGAACACCCCGCAGAAATAGGGGATAGAGCACGTGAATTTTTACTTTTTCCATTCGGGGAGGTGACGGAACCGAAGGGGCATTTATACTTGCGCGATATCGTAGAAGTATTAAAACCCTACGTAGATAAACATTACAGAACATTAGCAGATAAGAAGCATACCGGTATGGTGGGGAGTTCGTTTGGCGGTTTGCTGACGCTCTATGCCGGGTTGCTCCATGCAAACGTATTTGGTACCCTTGGCGTATTTTCTCCGTCGATTTGGACGGGTAAAAAGGAATTAGAAGGTTTCTTCGCCGAAAAGCTAAAGGAGAACGCTTGCCTACTTTGCGGACAATGCTATTATTTTTATGCCGGGGGCAGGGAAAAACGCAGAAATGCACCGGAAGGGCAGGGCGATATGCGCGCGGATATGTTGGACTTTATTGATGCTCATAAAAAAGCGATGTGTGTGAAGATCATGATTGATATAGATGAAGAAGGGAAACATGGAGCGCTATATTGGCAAAAAGCGTTTACTCGTTTTTATGAACGCTGGCAAAAAGAGATTTCAGGCAATTAACATATATATAATAGGTTACTTAATTACAATAAACTTTATGGTTACGAATAAATCTTTAAGAAAAAGCAACAGATCAAGTCTCTTGTTGCTTGCGGGATTAGCCGCGTTACCGGCTTTACAGGTATCTGCTCAACAGGTTGAAAAATCTGCACCAGCTGGTCGTGGTGTATATGAAGCTGTGATTAATCAACAGGATGGTTTTTTGTATGTTACAGGCGCGGGATCCCGGACCAGCCCAGGAGGTGCGTTATATAAAATCGACCGCACAAACCTTTCGATAGTAGACAGCATCAGCTTAGCAGAAAATCCGCCTTTTGGAATTGGTATCAACAACAAAACACAGACGGTTTATACCACCAATACCCGAACAAATTCCGTCAGTGCAGTTGATTTGAAATCGGGTAAACTGATTGCGACGTTTAATCACGGTGGTGAAAAATCCCATACCCGTGAAGTGCTTGTTGATGAGGATAACAATCTCGTGTATGTAAGTGATGTGGGGGATCCCAGCAGTATTTGGGTGATAGATGGCAAGACAAATACGTTTTCGCATCTGATTGAGAATCTCGGTAAAACCTTAACGGGCATGGCTTTCGTCGGAAGTAAGGATAAGATATACGCGACGATTATGGGTACAAACAGCGTTGCGATAATCAATACAAAGACAAAAAATATAGAGAAAACTTTTCCTTCTGGTGGAGAGGCGCCTGTAAATATTATTAGTGACGGTAAACGCTTGTTTGTGACCAACCAAAAGTCGGGTACACTGACTGTTTTGGATACAGATGGAAAGCTGTTGAAAACTATTGAAACAGGTGCTGGTGCCATTGGTGTAGCGTATGATCCGGTTAAAAATAGAATATACTCTGCAAACCGCCAAACGGGTACAACAACGGTTATTGATGCGGATTCCTATGCAGTATTAGCTGACTTACAGACAGGTTCTCATCCTAATCACGTGAAAATTGATGCGCAGGGAATAGCCTACGTTATCAATAAAACAAAAGGTGGAAGACCTGTGGAAGGCCAGCCGGTTGTCGTAGACACCAATGGAGATACGGTGACAAAAATAAATTAATACCTTTGTATCTAAATAGGATTTCTGTAGAGACGCAACATGTTGCGTCTCTACATGTATAAACGAATTAAGTTGGGAACAAACAACCGGACGATAATCTACTATACCGTTTCTGTATGCTCTATCCTGCTATTAGCATGGATTTCTTTGTTTACAGGGGTTAAGGATATTCGCGTAATAGATTTGTTGGGCGATGAGGATAAGCTTATCGTTTTTTTAATAAGCCGTATTCCACGTACATTGGCGTTGATATTAGTCGGTGCAGGGCTTAGTATTGCGGGTTTTATCATGCAGCAGCTTTCGCAAAACAGGTTTGTGTCTCCCACCACTTCGGGAGCGCTGGAAGCGGCTAAAATGGGAATCCTCTTTGCTTTGGTGTTTTCGCCTGAAGCCTCCTTGATGGTTCGGATGCTTTCTGCTTTGGTTTTTACGTTTCTATCCGCTCTTCTTTTTATTTGGTTTGTAGAACAGGTCAAAGATAAAAACACGGTCTTTATTCCCTTGGTTGGAATTATGTTCGGTAGTATTTTAGCTTCTATTTCGACCTTTTTCGCTTACAAAAATAATATCGTTCAAAATACGCAGGAGTGGTTATTGGGAGATTTTTCGGCTGTTATGCAGGGGCAGTACGAAGCGATTTATATCATCCTGCCGATGGTGCTGATTAGTTATTTATACGCCGAGCGATTCACCATTGCCGGTATGGGTAAAAGTTTCGCTACAAATTTGGGACTATCCTATCATACGGTTGTCAATATCGGACTGATGGCTGTATCACTCGTTGTCAGTGCATCTGTGGTAACCGTAGGGGCGATTCCTTTTGTGGGGCTTATCGTGCCTAATGTGGTGAGTATGCTCATCGGTGACAATCTCCGACGTGCCTTGCCGCTAACGGCTTTTCTGGGTGCGGTGCTTTTATTGATTTGTGATATTATCGGCCGATTACTGGTTTTCCCGTACGAAATACCCATCGGGATGACGGTTGGTATTGTTGGTGGTATAACCTTCTTTTTACTGATCTTAAAAAAAAGTAGATGAAGCAGGGGCGCAAGGTTATATGGCTAGTGGCATTGTTAGTGGTATCCATCCTATTGTTTATGATGTATAATACGGGTAATAACCTAGACTATGTATTAAGTCGTCGTGGTATCCGGTTGGCAACCATGGCGATTGTGGGGGTGAGCGTGGCTTTTTCTGCGGTTATTTTTCAAACAATTACAAACAATAGGATATTAACGCCCTCTATCATGGGGTATGAGTCGATCTTCATCCTCTTTCAGACGTTGATCGTATTTTTTTATGGAGATAAGGCGTTTAAGGTTATCTCACAGCAGGAAAATTTTTTCTATGCGGTACTCCTAATGCTCGGTTTTTCCGTGTTTATGTATTTTCTGATTTTTGGGAGGCAACAGAAAAACATCTTCTATTTATTGTTAATGGGAATGGTGATGGGAACGTTATTCAACACGTTGAGCCAATTTCTCCATGTCGTAATCGATCCGAACGAATTTTCCATTGTACAGAATTTTATGTTCGTGTCTTTTGCTAAGATGAACGTTAAATTATTAGGAATAGCGGCAATAACGTTGATGGGGACACTTGTTCTAACACTTCGTTATTTAAAGTATTTAGATGTGATTGCCCTGGGGAAAGATCATGCGATTAATTTAGGTTTGGACTATAATAAGTTGATCCGGACATTTATGCTTATTATTGCTTTGTTAGTATCCGTTTCGACAGCGTTGGTGGGACCCATTACGTTTTTGGGTATTCTGGTTACCAACTTGACTTACGAGCTATTTAAGACGAACAAACATGCACACACAGTATGGCTTTGCAGTGCGGTTTCGTGCATATGTTTGATTGCGGGACAGTTTTTTGTGGAACATATTTTAAGCTTTTCCACCACCGTGAGTATTGTTATTAACTTTGTTGGGGGGCTGTATTTTATGTATTTAATATGGAGTTCGAGAAAGAAAATAAGTTGATTTTCCAAGGTCTTGTTAAAGAATATGGAAAGAAACGTGTCATTGATGGGTTAGATGGTAAGATAGCGGACAGCCGTATTACCTCGCTTATCGGACCGAATGGAGCGGGTAAAAGTACATTGCTTTCTATCCTCAGCCGTTTACTCAAACAAGATGGGGGAGAGGTTTCTTTTATGGACAGGTCGCTTCCTGATTACAAAAGCAATGAGCTTGCTAAAAAGCTCTCCATTCTAAAGCAATCAAACCAAACGGATGTGAAGCTCACTGTCAAGGATCTGGTCGCATTCGGTCGCTTCCCTTATAGTAAAGGAAGAATGACAGATGCAGATTGGCAAAAAGTACGAGAGGCGATTGTGTTTTCCGATCTCGAAGACTTGACAGATGCTTATATTGATGAGTTGAGTGGAGGACAACGTCAGCGTGCGTTTATTTCGATGATTATTGCACAGGATACGGAGTACATATTATTGGATGAGCCGTTAAATAACCTCGACATGAAGCATTCTGTACATGTAATGAAGACACTGCGGAGGCTGGTAGATGAGTTAGGAAAGACCATTGTGATTGTTATCCATGAAATTAATTTTGCTGCACAATATTCGGATCATATCATTGCGATGAAAGATGGCAAAATACGTTATAGTGACGAAGTAAATAATATTATCAGACCCGAAATTCTTAAGGAGATCTTCGGTATTGAATTTGATATTATCGAGAAAAATCAAAAGAAAATTTGTAATTATTTTAATCTTTGAAATGAACAATATATTTAAATCAACACTCGTTTTCTCATGCTTTTTGTTTTGCTTGATGCAGATGGGCTGTAATTCTAATTCCCAAAAGGAACAGCTTTCTGGCAATCAGCTTGAGATCGAACATAAACTGGGGCCTACCATGGTTCCCCAAAATCCCTCGCGTATTGTGGTGTTAGATATCGGAGCGTTGGAGACTTTAAAAGAACTTGGGGTTACACCCATTGGAATTCCAAAGAAGTATATGCCGGAATATTTGGATGACCTTAAGAATAATCCGGATATTGCGGATGTAGGGTCTGTAATCGAACCCAATTTCGAAGGAATAAACGCATTGTCTCCTGATTTGATTTTAATGTCGACCCGTCAAGAACGTTTCTATGAAGAACTGAATGATATTGCTCCGGCTATATTTATCGGAACAGATAATAAAGATTATTTACCGTCTTTCAGACACAATGTCATGCTTTTGGCGAAAATAGTGGATAAAGAGAACGTGGCTGAGGAAAAGCTCTATACACTGGAAGAAAAAATCAAGAAAGCACAGAAAGACTTTGAAGTAAATCCTGGCAAGGCACTTTTTTTAATTTATAATAATGGTAAATTCAGTGCTTTTGGTGAAGGAAGTCGATTTGGCTTTATACATGATGTGTTACATATCAAACCGGTTATGGAATTGCAGGATGAGTCTGTGCACGGACAGCGTGTGTCGAATGAGCTTATCGCTGATGCTAATCCGGACTATCTTTTTATCGTGGACCGGAACGCCGCCGTTGTCGGAAAAAAAGCGAATTTACGTGAAGTGGAGAACTTGCTTATACAGCAAACCGATGCGTTTAAAAACGATAAAATATTTTACCTTGACCCTGAATTGTGGTTTATATCAGGAGGTGGATTGACTTCTGTTGATTTGATGGTAGACGATATTGTGGAGCGGTTTGCGAAAAAATAATAAACCAAAACCTATTTATGGTGTTTGAAAATATAGGTAAACATCATATAATGGTCAGGAATTTAATTTTTATCTATTTATGTACGATGAGTTTCCATGTATTTTCCCAAGGGATAAAAGACGCACGTTTAGAGGTTGTCGCGTCGTTCGGAAAATCGCAGCCCATCGGCGTGAGCGTTTCAACGGATAACCGGGTGTTCGTATCTTTTCCCAAAAAAGAACCCTATGCCATGGGGCTGTCTGAAATAGTCGATGGTGAACGTAAACCTTATCCGGATAAGGTTTGGAATGTGAAAGAAGGAATGCCGGATAGCCATTTTGTGAATGTGCAGGACATCTATATTGATACGGAGAATCAACTGTGGGTATTGGATTCTAAACCTTCTTCTGGGGCTTCTGTATTTGGAAAGGACGGTTCAGCGGAAAGCCTGCAAGGACAATTCAAATTGGTGCAGATAGATCTAGCAAGCAACAAGGTCGTTAGACAATATTCCTTTGATGATTTGGATAAAGCGAAGTCAGGGTTAAATGATGTTCGTGTGGATACCGATAAAAATCTAGCCTATCTTTCTGACCCTGGACAGGCGGGTATTGTGGTGTTAGATTTAAATACGTCGACAACAAGATTGGTACTGGCGGATTCTCCATTTACAAAAGCGGACCCTAACGTGGTGTTAAGTTATGCTGGGCAGGAGATGCGAGACAGCAAGGGTAATCCGTTCCGTTCTAATGTGAACGGTATTGCATTGACAAAGGACAACAAATATTTCTATTTCAAACCGATTAATTCAACCAAACTTTATCGGATAGAAACGGTTTACCTCGCAGATGTATCTTTAACAGCGGAGGAATTGAAATCAAAGGTCGAGGACTTAGGAGAAACGGTGATTACCCATGGTTTAGTCGCCGATGTAAAAGGGAATATCTATTTAACTTCTTCGTTGGACTATAGTATTAAACGGTATACACCGGATGGTAAATTGGAGACGGTAGTACAAGATAGTCGTTTGATCTGGCCGGATTCCTTGGGCGTCGGAAGTGATGGTTATCTGTATTTTTCTTGTGCTCAGGTGAACCGTTTGCCGCAATGGAATGACGGTCAAGATAAGGCTTCTTATCCTTACGAGGTGTATCGTGTAAAAGTGTTATAGACCGATATTAACGACCACGATATCTTCGTTATGATAGGAGGGGTGATAGCTGGCAATGGCGGCGCTCTGTCTATACTGTGCTAATTCGTCATAAACGGCTTGACGCAATATACCCTTTCCTTTCCCGTGGATAAAACGTATTTCGGTGTAATCCCAATAGATGGCTGCGTCGAGCATCTCTCGCATCAATTCCAGTGATTCTGCTAATAACTCATTGGTCTCATAGATGTCGAGGTTAGCCAGAAAAGCTTCGGCATGTAAATCTACTGTCTTTGGTGGTTTAGATAGTGTTCTTGCCATGTTAAAAATGAATCTACGTTAGAGCAAGGGCTTGAAAGGCGATTGTCGGATATGATCAAGTTTTACCTGGAATAAAGCGGCCATTTTGCGGCCTCGACTTTTAGCCTCTTCGGCAACATCCCCCTCGAATAGATCATTTACGGTCTTGTCAAAAAGCTGTAACCAGCGCTCGAAGTGTTCTGCTTCGATGGGCAATTGGGCATGGGGCGGAAATGGTCGACCTTGGTAGGTGTACTCATCAAGAAGGATTGTTTGCCAGAATGTATACATCTTTTCCAAATGCACCGGCCAGCGACCATCCAATTTGCTGTTGAAAATCGGACCAATACGATCGTCTTCTTGTACGCGACCATAAAAAGTATCGACCATCAATTTAATATCCTCCAACGTCCGTATATCTGCTTTTGCCATAACTTACCTCTAAGTTACAAAGTTAAACAAGAAATCAGAGAAAAAATATTCTTATTAATAATCGTACTTTTCGACCGACTTGATTTTGTTTTCGCCCTCTGTAAAGACGAGTGTAGGTTGATATGTATCTGCTTCTTCTGGCGATAGTTGGATAAAAGAAAGAATATGTACCGTATCACCCAATGTGGCATGAAGTGCTGCACCGCCATTCATACAAACTTCACCGCTACCTCTTTTTCCGGGTAGCACATAGGTCATGATACGGCTGCCACTGACCGCATTGTTAATATAGACTTGTTCATATTTTTTGATACCGGCTGCATCGAGTAAATCGGCATCGATTGTAATAGATCCATTGTATGCTACATTTGCCTCCGTAACCTTAACGGTGTGAATTTTTGCTTTTAAAATTGTTAATTTCATCTATATAAATTTATTATTATAAAATAGCTTTTATGTTTTCTGTATTGTCATCTGCTTCTTGAAAGGCTGACCTTGCTGAAAATATGTAAAGATTATCGTCCTGTAAAATGGAGTAGCTGCTATGTAGGAAGTTGAAGGTAAAAGTATAGGGACGATTGATATCGAAATTTTGGATACAGGTCGTTTGTATTTTATATTCTAGATTTCCGGAAACAGCATATTTATAAATCACAAATATGTTTTCACCTTGGAGTTGCTCTAATCGGAACCAAGCGCCCTCACCAATACCGCCGATCCATTGCGCATGTGGAGGTACAAGGGGTGGACATGGCGGGGCCGATATCATGCCAGGTATTTGGTCTGATGCCAAATTCTGCGATCCTTTTTTTGTGAAATTATCCTTCAACAAGCCGAATTGGAACAACAGGGAGTCTTTTCGTTTCATTTTCCATTGTTTGAGTATACCTTGCTCGTAACAAAAAACCTCTTCGTTAGGAGCGGCATTAACAACGTTACTCGTCGGGCTTGCTTTTAGGCATTCGGGATAAAGTATTTTACGCCGTCTTTTATCATCTGCATCCATTCCTTCTGTTACTACTTGGGCTACAAATCGGGAACAGCTGTTGTTATTTTTTGCCAAAGCCCCATATAAAATAGGTCCTTCGGCTACCAACTTTTCCGCATAGGCGACACATTTTGAAAAGGAAACTTTTTTACATATCGAGAAGACTGTACGTCCACCCCCATGTGTCGCCTCTTCTTTTTTACAAAGTTCTCTCAAAATTTCTTCTATGTTCTGGATCTCGTCTTGTGGCGTAATAACTGCTTTTGTGAATATTTCCAAACGTGGATCAAAAAGAGTAGATCTTGCTCTTCCATAACCCCTTGGGGACAAATAACGACCGAAATCGAAATAACGTATGTTGCCACTATTTCTTTCGATAAGTAATAAGGCCGCATGTCCTACTTTAAAATGGAGATTTTTTACAAGGCCTATCTGTTTTAAAAATATCATCCATTTTTCATCACCCAATGCAGTTTTATCGGGCCAAGAAATTGGAATAGCGATATCGGTAAACGTATACATATTCAAAAGTTAAAATGATCTGATGTTTGAAGAGGTGCGGGATGGTGAACCCTCTCGTTATAAAGTTTGCTCATATATCTACTCCCGTGATCCGGAAAGAATAGAACAACGATATCTGTTTTAGTAAGGGGTATTCGATCTCGATACCTTTCTAGAGATGCTAGTACGGCAGCGCTGGAAAACCCCGCTGTAAAGCCTGTTTGAGTATAATATTCGTTTGCGATGTGTTTCGTTTCCTGGTAATCTACCTGAAAGATGTGATCTATATAAGCCGCATCAAACGATCCTGGAATGAAATTTCTGCCGATGCCCTCAATCTGGTCAAAAGCTACCGTCTGATCGGGAAGCGTGCGATGTTGGAGAAAATGACTGAGAATAGAACCTCTGGGCTCTACTCCCCATACTTTAATCTTGGAGTGTTGCTCTTTTAAAAAACGTCCCGTGCCAGATATTGTGCCGCCTGTTCCGATGCCCGCTATGAAATGTGTAATGTTACCTTCTGTTTGTTCCCAGATTTCTGGTCCCGTTGTTTTGTAGTGCGCTCGGATGTTCTGGGAGTTATAGTATTGATTCGTAAAGTATGCATTAGGATGGTCGGATGCAAAGGATTGTGCCCGAAACTGCGTAGAATTGAAGTCATGTAAACCGTTTGAGTTCTCACAAATTTCGATGTATGCACCCGCTTTTGTCAAAAGATCAATCTTCTCTTGTGAACAGCTTTGCGAAACGAATATTTTAGCACAGTATCCTAATTTTTTGGCTATCAACGTAATTCCCAGTCCCGTATTACCGCTGCTCGCCTCTACAAAAATTCCACCAGGTTTGATTTTGTTTTTAGCGATAGCATCCTTAATCATAAACAATGCGGGTCTATCTTTTGCAGACATCCCAGGATTATGAAATTCTTCTTTAATAAAAATGTTGGTGTGATATCGAGTGGAGAGAGCATCACAGCGCCGAAGTGGAGTATTGCCTATAAATTTGCTAATCAAAATATTGTCTTTCTTAATTATGCCATATCTATAACGAAGAAATAGGTGTTATAGCATATCCTAAGAACAAATATTAGGTTCAATTTGGGAAACAATTGGGAATTTATTTTCCTATAAATGTGCTGTCGCTTAATGTTTTAATGAAAGAAATAATATCATCCTTTTCCTGTTCGCTTAAGGGTATTCTATTATTGTTCTCTTTTAAGATAGGATCTAGGTTGTCAGCATCTAATACGCCATTATCGAAATAATCCAAAACGGCTCTTAAAGTGGGGAACTGGCCAAAACTACCATATGGTGCCGTGTATTCAGCATTTCTTAAAGATGGAACTCGAAAACTCATATAATCGCTAGAGACCCCTGTCACTCGCGCACGTCCTGCTTCTTCCGTACTAGGGTTTAATGGAAATCCTACATTTCTAAAACGTTGATCGGTAAACAGCGCTGTACTATGGCAACTTTCACATTTAATCTTAAACGCTTCATATCCCCTTGCCTCACGTTCTGTAAATACCTCTCCTTCGTTTCGCTTCACTTTATCATACTTGCTGTTAGCAGAGATCAGTGTATATTCATACTGTGCAATACTTTTGTAAATTCTGTCAGGCGTAATATCTTCATCGCCGAATGCATTTTTGAATAAGTACTTATATTCATGGTCATCCTTTATTTTTCCAATGACTTCCATAATGGAGGAATTCATTTCCTCGTGTGTGATGATGGGGACTAGCGGCTGGCTTTCTAGCGTGAGTTTGTTGCCATCCCAATTATAAAACTTCATAAAGGCCAAATTTTGAATAGGGGGGGTATTCCGTAGCCCTACTCTCCCATAAATTCCTATAGCCTGAACGTTATTGTCTGCAAAAGCACTCGATTGATGATGGCAATCTGCACATGAAATGGTATTATTCCCGCTGAACTTTTTCTCGTGGAATAATTTTTCGCCTAGTTCCACGCCATATTTTGTAGGCCTATTTTTGCTTACCGAACTGTTCAATGATGGAAAGCCTAGTGGGATATCTAATGGAATTTCAGGGTTATCATGGAGTATTGGTTCGATAACGTCATCCCGGTGACAGGATAATAAGAATAGTAAAATGGATAAAAAGGCAAGTACTTTTCTCATCTTAATTTTCTATGCTTTCAATCGAAAACATACCGGTAACGTCATTTGAACCATCTCCACCTAGATTATCAACGAATTTTAGCATATCTTCCATGCCGCTATGAAAGCCAGGTCCAGTAGCATTTCCAGATTCCAACGTTATGGTAATCTTTCCGCTCAGCAGCTTGTCAAAATCCGCATTGATGGTGATTTTGGGAGTCACTTTTCCAACTACTACATGTGTAGCGAGATCGAGCGTAATGTCCCGGTAGGCGTCTACACCTTGGGTATACGTATCCTCGTCATCTTTCGTCCCTTCCACTGTACTCCCCGTATGAATGGATATTTCTTTGTGGTCGGTATCATAAAAACCTTCGATTTTAGTGAAACGATATCCGGTCGCCCATTGCCAATGCATTTCGGTGTCGTAAGCGCCCGCTGCAGCATAGAAATTGGGAAATCTTACTTGATCGAGTGTGTTCAGTTCAGGTTTAACGCCCAAGCCGAATTTGATTTGTTTATATTCACCCGCAGGAACGTTGCTTAATACATAATCCAACGTTTGCGGTTTGGCCTGGTTTACGACGGTTGCGCCCTTATCTAAATCATTGATATTATACGGAATTTCAGTGCCATCTGTTTTTATAAGTCGAATGTTGCTGATTACGTATTTTAATTCGGAGAAATGATGATCTTGTCCTGCAGCAGAAGTGTTCACCGTAGCTGTAGCAGATGTAGCTTCTCCGAGTACAATCGTCTCGTTCTTAAAAGTATTATTAAAATGCAAGGTGATATTGTTGGCAACAGGGTTGTCATCGTTCTTGCTACAGGCTATAAATGCAAGTGAACATATCGATAATAATAGATAGTTTTTAAGTGTTTTCATGTTTTTTTTAATTATATGAGATGTATGAATGGAATAGTTGTTTAGTCCTTTGTTTATTAAAAATTAAATTTTAAGGCCGTAAAGATATTGCGCCCCATTCTCGGTATATTCCCCCAATCGGCATACGTACTGTAGTATTCATTGAATAAATTTTCAGCACCGATCTGCACAAAGGCTCTATAATTGTTGAGATTGAAAGTATAGTCGGCAGAGATGTTCCAAATTTGATAAGCGGGGGTGGGGTCTTCGCCATATTCCGGACTGTAATTATCCTGTGCAAAATCACCATGCAAAGACGTTTGAATGCCAAATTTGTGATGCATAAAATGAAGGGATGTTTGATAGGTCAACGGACGGATGAAGGGTAGATTCCCATGTTGGTCGTCTGTTGCCCGCGCATAGCTAAGGGTTCCTTTCCAATGCAAGTGTTTTAGGATATCGTAGTTAGCATTCAAAGCCATGTTGAAAAGTTTAGCATAATTCAAGGAGGTATACCCCTTCACACCGACCGACTGGTAGTTCATCGGGCTTCCCAAACTCAAGATTTTTCCAACGATATAATTTTGGATATGAAAGTAGTTTGCTTTAACTTGTATACCTATTCCGTCCTTTTTAAATCCTGTGCTCGCATTGACTTCATAGGATATTTCATTCTTCAGGTCGGGGTTCCCAATATAATCGTATCGGTCGAAGCTGTTATATATATAGTAACCATATCCTTCCGAAACAGATGGTGCTCTATGTCCGTAGCCCGCTCCCACGGAAAAATCAAACTGTCGGATATTTAGCTGATAACTTGTGTGCAAAGCTGGCAATATCCTGTTTTTTTCCTGCGGAGTACCGGGATAGAAAATCCAGTTAAATTCCACATATTTCGAGTGGTTGTAATTCAAGCCCAAAGATCCACCGAAATTTAATCGGCTGATTTCTGAAAAATCCCAAGAATTATTTATTGATAAGCCTGCGAAACGAGTGGTAACCCAAGGCCAGCTGTATGCAAACATAGTTTTATTGCTCCGGTCTTGTGGATACATAGTCATTTCCGCAATAGAAAGATTATCATAAGCATTTAACTGAATCTCTGCGCTATAAGCATGTCTTTTTAAATTCGCACGCGAAACTAGTCCGTAAGTAGTACTCCAGCCCGGCATATCCATATGGACTAAATTTTCAGGTCGTTTCGTATCGTCCATATAATGTTCCATAGTATTGAAATATAGCTTGGTATCCCAGACGCGTACAATTCCCTCTTCAAACAATTGTTTATAAGCGGCTGACGTGATCAATGCACGGGAAAGCCATAAATCCATGGGGAGGGCAGGAAAGCCGACATCCTCTGCTTTGTCATATATAGCATCTACCCGAACGGAGGAAAGCGGTCCCGTTTTATAGGCTAGTCCTAACGAAGTATTAAATTTGCGGTATTGCGAGTGATTTACTTCAGTGTTGTTTCCGTCAGAATAGTTGCCAGCTTTTCGGAAAGCAACACTTCCATCCGCTACAAACTTATCGCTTGAATAAGACAGGTTCCCTAGGTTGAAAAACTGTTTGTTATTGGTCTCAAAACCAGTTTGATAACCACCACTCCATGTTTTTTCCATCCCGAATGGGGTACTTTTTCTTTTCAGATCGATGCTTCCCGCAATCGTCGCGCCATGTATACTTCCCTCTTGACCCGATGTAATATCGATTGTGGAAAGGTTGTTACTTTCTACATACGAGGTGACGGGATCCATTTTATCTGTACATGCACCGAAAACATGCATCCCATCGATCGTAATGGTAGAGCGTTCCGTACTCATGTTGTTCAGTAAGGGCTCCCATGCGTATGCTCCGCGTTTGATGAAACTGATATTGTCAGAAGAGGCTAAAAATTCATCTACTGAAACCGCCATCTTCATTTCGTTTTCTATTTTTTTCTTAGCGGTGGCGATAACTTTCACTTCTTCAATTTGCTGAATACTATCGCGCTGGATATGCACCTGTTGTGCTTTAGCATTTATTCCAAGAAAAAGAATTCCAAAAATAATATGTAGCTTCTTCATATATCTAGAATAGAATGTCAATATGCAGTTCACTTTTTAGACCCTCGACTCCTGGCGTAAAATCTGTAGGCACTTCGGTCCCTTTGATAATATTTCCACTTTGATCCAGCATGATGAAATTCAATGTCCAGTTTCCGGTCATCGTGTAATTGACCACGCCATGGTACAGACCGTCGTTTTGTGGTGTTAAATCTTTATTGTTGGGTGACGAATGATTGCCCATAGAGGGTTCTGGCATGCGGGGATCTAGCTTTAAAGTATAATCGTTTACTTCAGTGTATGAAAACTTTGAAGGGTCCGGATAATCGTCTGAGGATGCAATGATCGGCTTGTTAAATTTGTAAATTCCCGCAATCAAATTATTTTCGCCGACCTTCGGTTTTTGTGGAGAGACCAAGGCGATAACGTATTGGTTATTGTCTTTTCCAGTAAAGGTAGCCATATTCAGATTTTTGTTAGTCTGTTGTTGAACAGTGATGGCTTGTCTCATGGTGTGGAGTTTATTACCAATGGTGAAGTTGATATAAAGCTCCCATTGTTCGTCCAGACTACTTTCATGCGTAAATACGACATACCCCGAAAAATAGTTTTCTGCTGTTATATAAGCCAAATCGTATTGATGAGGGCAGGAAGTATTGTTTTCCTCCCGATCTGTTCTGACGGGAAAGAAGGTAGCGGAAGAAGCCGTTTTTTTTTCGTTCGTTTGGCTATTCGTAATCTTTAAACGGATTTCATTGTAGCCCTTATAGAACGTTCCATTTAATGCTTCAATGCTGATGTCATAATCTCCGTTATGGATATGAATAGCTTCCTTAAATTCATCGTATGTTGGAACGACGACATCTATTTCTGCTTCGTAATCAGTTTTTTCTTTTGTACAGGATAAGATCGCAACGCATGCTGCGGCAAGAAAAAATAGTTTTCTTCTCATTATGATAGACAATTTTTTCGTTAAAAGTGATTGAAATCTAGTAGCTTGTTAATGGAATTGACATATCAAGAATCGGAACCAACATGTTATATGGGGTGAATAAGGCACTTCCAATTGTCATCATTTTAAAATGATGCTTGGTTTTCCTCTCAGCTAAGAAATGAATTGTATCCAAATAACAAGTAGCGTCAAGTTGATGTCAGGGCTACGCTCCACTGTTGTAGATTAGCTAATTGGGGGATGGAATACAGAGGTGTTGTAGTTAAATAGGTAATCAATCAGATAAGGTGAGAAATGGTTTGGACCGATTTCTTCTTTCGGCTGATACATCGTATGTATGGTGCTCTCTTTATGCAGATAGAGTGCATTATATTCATATACTACCAGATTCTTTTTTGTTTCTTCTTTTTCTTTTTCGCTTATTTTCTGCATCAATATACATTGACCATCACAGTGAAGCTGCGGCCGGTCCTTGTTTACACATTTTGCGAGATAATCGGGTAGATGTATCTGATATTCCATTGTCATAATACTGCGATAGAATGATTGCAGTGTCAAAGCGAGTAATAGAATATAGGTACAAAAACGTATCAAACCTTTTTTTCTTAATGGATCTCAACAAAGATACGGAAAGAATATCTTCTAGAAATGATAAACATCACTTTTGTGAATTATTTACCCTTTTTTCTAGCGAACTATTCACTGTATTACGCTATCTATTTATTACATACCAAGGGTTGAGATTTTTGGGAGTGGATCTAGATTAACACGGATATAAAAATAAAAGCAATAAAGTTGCTTTTGATATTTATGTGTTTTATATTTGCACCTTTGTTGCTTTTAAAGAGCTAATAGGAACGCGAATTGATGAAGTATAACATTATCTGCTTGTTTAACGTATTATTAACGACATTTATTTACGCACAGGAAAAAGAATGTACGCTTTCAGGTGTGATAATTGATGTTGATTGCAAGACTTTGCCTAATGTATCGATTGTGATCGCTACATTAGGACATTCCTCGAAATCGGATCATACAGGAAAGTTTTCAATAGCTGGTTTACCTCAGGGTAAACATGTCGTCGTACTCAGTCATGTAGGTTATATACGGGAAGAGAGAACAATAACGATTGAAAGTACCCCAATTGATTTGGGAACTATCGTTATGAAGAAGACCAATTATGCGATAAAACAAGTTGATGTCCTGGGAGAGATTTACGCCACTACGCCTGCCGGTGCGCTGAATAAAGAGCTTGTCGATCAGCAGTATATCCATCGGCATCTGGGTGGAAGTTTAATGCAGACACTTTCACGACTTCCAGGGATAAGCAATATCGGTATCGGATCAGGGCAGTCAAAACCTTTGATCCGAGGTCTCGGTTTCAACCGCGTCGTAGTCGTAGAAAAGGGCGTCAAACATGAAGGACAGCAATGGGGCGCCGATCATGGACTGGAAATCGACCAATTTGCTGCCGGAAATATCGAAGTGATCAAAGGGGCGGCGTCTTTCCTGTATGGCTCCGATGCTATCGGCGGTGTCATTGACATAAAGCCAGAGCCTTTGTCCGAAAAGGAATCGCTTTCGGGATCCCTGAACCTCATCGGCAAATCGAATAACGACCTCTACGGTGTGTCTGCAAATGCACAGGGTAGGACAGAAAACTGGATATATGGAGGAAGGGTTACCTATCAGCGTTATGGCGATTATCGGGTTCCAACGGATACCGTACATGTTTATGACTATCCGGTGCGCCTTCACAAAAATAAGGCTCGGAATACGGCGGGAAAAGAACTGAACTTCCACTTCAATGGAGGGTATGCTACCGAAAATTTCGAGACTATTTTCTATATCAGCAACAATTCGAACAGAAGTGGTTTCTTTGCTAATGCCCATGGACTCGAACCGCGAAGAGTCGATACCGAACTGCACGATACCTCCAGCCGGGATATGCAAATGCCGTATCAACAGGTGAACCACTTCAAGGTTATCAACCGAAGTTCCTTAACGATAGGTTTCCATTGTATAGAAATGGAAGCCGGATTTCAGCATAATTTCCGTCAGGAATACAGCAAATATGTAAATCATGGCTACATGCCACCTGTATATCCGGACAGCATGAAAATGCCTTCAGACCTTGAACGGCAATATGACAAAAGGGTTTATTCTTTGAATCTTCGTGACAGGTTTTCTGTAGAACAGCACACTTTTGTAGCCGGAATCAATGGTGAGTACCAGCACAACCGGATTGACGGATGGAGTTTCCTCATTCCCGGTTTTAATCAACTTTCAGCCGGCGCTTTTCTATATGACCGATACCGGTTAAGTGACAAAGTTTCGCTGTATGGAGCCTTACGATATGATTATAGCCATATCGAAACCATAAAATATACAGACTGGTTTCCGTCTGTCGTTTCAGAGGAGAACGGCAACTCGGAAACTGCATATCTCACGCGGGCCGCAAATCTTCAGCGCACCTTTAACAGCTTGGTTTGGTCTTCGGGAGCCACATACAATGAAGGAGATTTTTCAATGAAGGCCAATGTTGGTAAAAGTTTCCGCGTACCGATAGCCAAAGAACTGGCTGCAAATGGTGTCAACTATCATTATTTCAGTTACGAACTTGGGGATCCGGCGCTATCGCCCGAACAATCGTATCAATTTGATGCGGGACTCAGCTACAGCAAAGAAAAACTCAGTTTAGAACTGAATCCTTTCTATAACTACTTTAGTAACTATATATACTTAAACCCCACGCCCCGCCACGACCATTTTTATGGAGCCGGGAACCAGATTTTTGAATATACACAAAGTCGGGTACAACGTTATGGCGGAGAAATCAAAATAGGTTACCGGTTCTCGGAAGTCTTCCGTACAGAGCTGCTCGCCGAATACGTAAAAGCTGCGCAACTCTCGGGGAGCAAGAAAGGCTATCCATTACCATTCTCGCCGCCGGCCTCCTTCCTCGCCAATATGAGCTGGCAACCGAATACGGGTTCCCTAAAGAATTCTTACTTCTCTGTTGATTTGCGGTTGGTGGCTCCGCAGAACGAAATCGTCCCTCCGGAAAAGAAAACTACGGGATATGAACTTGTAAACGTTCAGGTTGGTCATCCATTGATGATCTATGGTAAACCTATACAGATAAATCTGCAGGTGCAGAATCTCTTTGATACCAAATATTTGGACCATACCAGTTTCTATAGGCTGATCGAAATGCCCGAAGTAGGAAGAAATATTGTGCTTTCGCTGTCTGTACCCTTTGACTTCTCCCGCAAAAGAAAATCATGACGATGACTATAACATGTTAAATAAAACAAGTAATGAAAAAGACAAAAATTAGATATATGAAATCATTTAAAAAGCTATGCTTATTTATTATACTGGGAATTTTTTCTTTCTCTGGCTGCAAAAAGGACAACGATGAAACAACTGTCGATAATCATGCACCCGTTATTGACCTTACTGGTGATGCTTTTCCCGTTCAATGCAGCACGTTGAAGAGAGGCGGGAGTTTTACCTTTAAAACGAAATTCAGCGACAATATTGAACTGGGTACCTACAGCATAGATATCCACCATAACTTTGATCACCACACCCACAGCACCGAGTTCGAAGAATGTGAACTGCAACCTAAAAAAGAGCCTGTAAAACCTTTTTTGTTTATCAAGTCCTACGATATACCATCCGGTCAAAAAAATTATGAGGCCGTACAACAGATCGAAGTACCTGCCGACATCGACCCTGGCGACTATCACTTTATGATATCCATATCCGATCATGTTGGTTGGAGTACTATAAAAGGACTGAGTATACAGATTGTGGAATAATATGCTTGCTGGGGGACCGATATGTCATAACAGCTATACGAATTGAAGAAATAATATCAATAATTTATCATAATTAAAATTAAGTTAACATGAAAAAAACAAACATTTATCTATTCTTATTCCTTCTATTAGGAATATTCGGCACATTGAGTTCCTGTAGTAAAGACGATGATGAGATCCCTGTTGGAAAACCCGTAATCAACCTCTCTGAAGTGGGGCTTGAAAACAGTAGAACTGCCGTTGCAGGTTCAGACTTACATCTGGAGGGGGATATCCTCGCAGAAGGTCTGATTGCGAAGATCGACATCGAAATCCACCAAGAAGACGGCGGAGAATACAAGATTGAAAAATCTTGGACTGAAGGCAAATATATAGGTGTGAAAAATACCACGTTCCACGAGCATCTGGATATTCCTGCTGACGCACCCGCTGGAGAATATCATCTGCATTTTGCCGTGACGGATCAACTTGGAAATACAGCAACAGTCGAGTCTGAATTGACTATCGAAAGTGCTGATGTGCCTGTTGCCTATCAATTACAATTTACCGAATCAGCGGGTTATGCACACGGCAATCATTTCCATGACTTGGCAGACAAAGAAGGCGCAGAAACAATTACGGTGAGCTTTGATGCGCAAGGATCAGCTATTATAGGAGGACACCTGCATTTGGATCCTCACGGAATCTACAAAGTCGAACTGAAACAATTTGATGATGCCGGAAATGAGGTGCAGGGAAAATATATCGAGAGTGAAGACGTAGCTAAATACTATAAGGCATTTTTAATCGGCGGAGATTTCATACTTAATTCTACTACTGAAGATGAAAGCGGCGCGATCTTCCAGCCAAGAGAGACAAAATATGGCGACGGAACTGACGTTACCGGAGCAAGCGGTACAGGTACAACGGGAACAATATTCTACTTTACAGTGGGACATGCCAATGAGGGGGAGAAAGATGTGACGTATGTATTGAGAAAATTCTCGTCTGCATCAATAAAACCAACCATCACACGTGAGCAGTGGAACTTGACCGACTATGCAACCAAATTTGCCGGCGAAGACGTCATCAAGCTGTCGTTTGAAATACATGCTGAAGAAGGACACGACCATTAACCGTCCTTACCACATGGCAGGAAGGAATCGGACATCTTTTTGTCCGATTCTTATTTTTGGTTCAAAATGAGAGAACAATGAGTGTCATTCCACAAAATTTTGAAGACTGGAAGGTCTGCATTGAAAAGAAATGCGGCATCCCTTTGACCCTGGAATTTGCAAAAAAACGTCTGGCTGTATATGAAGACGAGACACTGGCCGAGACACGCAGGTTCATCAAACTATACGGGCATGAGCATCTGCAACATATCAGAGAGTGGTTCCGGCAGATCGTCCGTGAGGAAGGAATTAAAATAAGGTTTTAATAAAAAATAGCAATGAACAGAAAATTACCCGTTACCGTTTTAAGCGGCTTTTTGGGAGCCGGAAAAACATCTTTGTTGAACCATGTGCTGCATAACAAAGAGGGGCAGAAAGTGGCCGTCATCGTAAATGACATGAGTGAGGTGAATATTGACGCGCAGGCGGTTGAACGTGAGAACGTACTATCCCGTACCGAGGAGAAACTGGTTGAGATGAGCAATGGATGCATATGCTGTACATTGCGGGAAGATCTCATGGTCGAGGTAGAAAGATTGGCACACGAGAATAGGTTTGACTACCTCTTGATCGAAAGTACAGGAATCTCCGAACCCATTCCTGTTGCCCAGACATTTAGTTATGTCGATCCGAACAATGGTATCGATCTCTCCACTTTTAGTTATATCGACACCATGGTAACCGTTGTGGATTGTTTCAACTTTTTCCGGGATTTCGGCAGTGCGGAGACGCTTTGGGACAGGGAGCTAACGGATGATGACCTAGATAACCGGACTATCGTTAACCTGCTGACCGATCAGATCGAATTCGCCAATGTCATCATACTGAACAAGGCCGACTTGGTATCAGACGAGACATTGGGCGTTCTCGAGGCAGCGATCCGTAAGCTCAATCCTGGAGCCAAAACCATCCGTACACAGTTCGGTCAGGTAGATCCGAAAGATATCATGGGCACGGGTACATTTGATTTTGAAGAGGCTTCATCTTCTGCAGGCTGGATAAAAGAACTGGAAACCGCGCATACGCCCGAAACAGAGGAATACGGTATCTCGTCGTTCGTCTTCCGTTCACAACAGCCGTTTCATCCACAGCGGCTACATCAGTATCTTAATGAGGATTATCCACATAATATCATTCGGGCAAAAGGACTTTTCTGGATGGCATCCAGACCGGATATAGCTATCAGTTTCAGTCAGGCCGGCGGTAGTGTACGGTTGGAAAGTGCCGGCTCTTGGTGGAGCAGTATGCCCGAAGAAATGCGCTACCAGTATCCCGCCTACGCGGAGATACGGAGCGATCTGATGAAACGCTGGCACCCCCAATGGGAGGATAGAAAAAATGAACTGGTGTTCATCGGTCAGAATCTGGAAAAGGAGAAGTGTATAGCAGAACTGGAAGCCTGTCTATTAACTGAAGAGGAAGCCGATGACTGGCGCTTTACATGGTGGAAGGATGAATTTCCAAAAAATATTTAAAACCTAACATAACGGATATGAACAGAAGGGAATGGATAACAAGCAGCGGACTCGCCTTGCTGGCTTGGAATACTCCTTTTATCGCCCGTTCAAATATAGAGAACATGGAAAAAAAATCGCATTTTGACGTTATTATTGTTGGCGGAAGTTATGCCGGTCTCTCGGCTGCAATGGCTCTCGGTCGTTCGCTGCGGAATGTCCTCGTCATTGACAGCGGCTTGCCGTGTAACCGTTATACGCCGCATTCGCACAACTTTATTACGCATGATGGTTCTATCCCGAAAGATATCACAGATAGAGCCAGATCACAGGTGCTTGCGTATTCTACGGTAGCGTTCTGTTCGGGACGTGTCATTAGTGCCCATAGGGCGACGGATGGCTATAGTATACAAGTGGAAGAAGGTACTTTATATACGGCACGTAAACTCGTGCTAGCTACAGGTGTAAGCGATCTCCTCCCTGATATCCCCGGCTTTGCGGAAAGTTGGGGGAAATCATTAATACATTGCCCCTATTGCCATGGCTACGAATTTAGAGAAAAAAAAACTGGTATTATAGTAAATGGGGAGAAAGCACTCCATCTGGCTTCGCTGGTGAACAACCTTACGGACAACGTAACGATACTGACAAACGGAAGTGCAGATTTTTCTGAAGAGCAGACGGCAAAATTGATTTCGCATGGCATCGGCATTGAACAGGAAAAGGTCGTGTCAATTGAACAGGTAAACGGAAATATCCATGGTGTCACCCTAGCCGACGGCCGTACCCTAGATTTCGAAGCTCTGTATGCTGCACCCTCGTTCGAGCAACATTCCGGTATCTATAGCGATCTGGGCTGCGAGCTGACAGAATCCGGCCATATCAAGGTAGACCAATTCCAGCAGACTACCGTAAGCGGTGTGTTTGCGTGTGGAGATTGCTCTGGGATGTTGCGCTCGGTAGCTTATGCCGTTGCAACGGGCAATATTGCTGGTGCGATGGTCAACCACCAGATGGTACAGGACGATTTCTAGACGTAATAACAGCGATATCGCTGCCGTGAATGCTGCATGACAAAGGCACTCAGTCCGTTGCCAGACTATTACAAAGCAGAACTGGGCAACCATCACATGGATGGTGCAGTACTGCTGTTTTCTGGGATATGTGAAGGATGTAGAAAACATGGAAAGAGCAGAAAAAGGTAGCTGACTTATGACGCATAAATAATCATAACCTTTTATTACCAAAAGGTTCTTGGGCGAAAAAATATGATACAGGAAAAAGATATACTGCCCGTAACGATACTGACCGGATTTTTAGGCTTGATCCCAACTTTTCAGCTTGATCCGAAATTATATGCTTAAAAAGCATTACCCCCCCCCAAGAATTCGGTATGATCCAGCTTTTGTCCGAAATATATCCGAAAATAGAAAAAGCCACTGATTATCAGTGGCTTTTGTCGGGGTGGCAGGATTCGAACCTACGACCTCCACATCCCAAATGTGGCGCGATACCGGGCTACGCTACACCCCGAAAAGATATCACCTTTGATTTTGTGTGGCACAAATATACGGTATATTTGATGGTTGTCAATATGTTTTTTCGTTCAGTGACTTAAATGATTGATAATATGATGAATAATATTTTTTCATTCAAATGCGTAGGTTTACATCGATGAAGCAGACATGGATGAATTAGTGAAGGTCTGCTTTGAGTTTGTCTTGTAGTTCAACATTTTCTATACCAACAAGTGTATTTTAAAACCATCCAAATGGTAGCTTAATATGTAGTAACGCTCATTTGCAACAAACACAGGTGCGATTACGACAAGGTGTTTTGTCTCTATTATGATGTGCAATAAATTTAAGTGTATATACTATATATTTGTTTTGGATAATATATACGCAGCCTTAAATAGGCTTGAGTTTACGCTTATGCTACGTAACATGCGTTTAGCGAAATGTAATTTTACCTATAGCTACATGTTATTTAATGTAAAGTATAATTAAGTTGCGATGAAGTGTCTGTAGTGCGACACGTAGCTGAGTATGGACGAAAAGAAAGCAAGTGTGGAAGGGGATATGTAGGCTGCATTTATGTTTTAAAAGGCTGAAGGCGGCGCAAAGAGCCTTATAGTAGCAAAATAATTTCCTGTGACGCTAAAAAATCCGACATGCATAATCGCTTCTACGGATGGCGTCGTTTCCAAAAATGTTGTAGCTACGACAAAGTACATTGCACTCGAACCTATGTTACGTAGCAAAAAGAACAGCCATCTCTTTAATGTACTTACCCCAAAAAGTTAGACATCATTTGGGATAATCCATATTGGACATGGCCGTTATATAAATTTAAACTGCTAATTAAGTTTACTCTACATAATCAGCTTCAGTTAGAGAAACTTTAACGACCACTGATTGTGGGATACGATTTAATACATTCGTCCCGGCTGCGTAGATCCTTATCAAACCTTCACTATAATCAAATCGATATGTCACTCCATTGTGAATAGCTCCATTCGTATGGTAGGTATCTTCATTATCAAAACTAAGAGCGATATTAACAATTCCTTGTTTTATGTAGTAATCTGTCAATTCGGGAACGTCTAAATCTGTATAGGCATTACTAGAGCCATCTGCTATCCAGCTATTGCCTGTGACAGTATATACAGCTGTAATACTCGGGACCAAATCATAGTTTTCATAGTACTCCTTCGTACAGCTGCTTGTCGCAGCTAAGGCAGCTGTACCAATTAAAAAGGCTAATAAAAATCTTTTCATGTGTATCGTATTAAGGGTTATTAAACTTTGTTCATATTCAATAAGACGTTAAAAAACGTTAATAGTTTAAATAAAGCAAAAAATAAGCCAAATAAAAAGCGCTATATCTCTCGATATAGCGCTTTTTTAATTTTGATTGAAAAAGCTATTCCTTTTCTTTATCGTTGGATTCTGAAACATCAGATTCAATGGAATCACCAGATGGCTCCTTCGGATTGACACTACTAACAGTGATCTCCTTTTTATCGTCATCGTAATCGATGTTCAGTTTTGAACCATTTTTAACCTCGCCTTTCAGTATTTCTTCAGCAATTGGATCCTCTAAATACTTTTGGATAGCCCGTTTTAATGGGCGTGCTCCGAAGTTACTATCATACCCTTTTTCGGCGATAAAGTCTTTCGCTTTATCGGTAAGTTTTATATGATAACCTAGACTTTCGATTCGATGGAATAGTGATCTTAGTTCAATGTCAATGATCTTAAAGATATGCTCTTTAGCCAATGAATTGAACACAATAACATCATCGACACGATTCAAGAACTCCGGTGCAAAAGCACGTTTGAGCGCTGTTTCAATAACTCCTCTGGAATGTGAATCCGCTTGTGTTGCTTTTGCAGCTGTGGTAAACCCTACACCTTGTCCGAACTCTTTCAGC
>PJTZ01000174.1_pt1 | contig 32289 bp, 27 predicted proteins | sample 1512131 | NCBI WGS metagenome assembly PJTZ01 (sample SAMN08177679, study PRJNA422409) | Soil metagenome, whole genome shotgun sequencing project. | reverse complement strand
TGACGGTGCCTTCATCGACAGACTCAACTTCCATCGTCGCCTTGTCGGTTTCGATTTCCGCCAGCACGTCGCCGGATTTCACGACATCACCGACCTTGACCAGCCACTTGGCCAGCTTGCCTTCTTCCATGGTGGGAGACAAAGCGGGCATGAGGATTTGGGGCATATATGCTCTCCAGCAATTCTACGCCGGGCTCAGCGGCCGCACGGCGAACTCAACAAAAGCGTTGCAATGACCGGCCCCTCGGGCCGGTCGTCGATCAGGCTTCGATAGTGATATCGGTCCACAATTCGGACGGATCGGGTTCGGGATCATTGGTGGCGAAATCGGCCGCTTCGGTGACGATGGCACGAATTTCGGTTTCAATCTTCTTGAGTTCATCCTCGGTGACGACGCCGCCTTCGAGCAAGCGAGCGCGGACCTGTTCGATGGGGTCGCGTTCCTGACGATACTTGGTCACTTCGTCCTTGGAGCGATATTTCGCCGGGTCGGACATGGAGTGACCGCGATAGCGATAGGTCAGCATTTCGAGAATGTATGGACCCTTGCCGGAGCGGGCATGCTCGATGGCGCGCTGGGCGGCATCATAGACCATGCGCACATCCATGCCGTCGACCTGCTCACCCGGAATGTCGAACGAAGCGCCGCGCATGGAAAAGTCAGTCGTCGCGGCAGCGCGCTCGATCGACGTGCCCATGGCGTATTTGTTGTTTTCGATGATGTAGACGACCGGCAGCTTCCACAGCTTGGCCATGTTGAAGCTTTCATAGACCTGGCCCTGGTTGGCCGCGCCGTCGCCAAAATAGGCGATAGCGACCGAGCCGTCGCCCTTGTATTTCGACGCAAAACCGAGACCTGTGCCAAGCGAAGCCTGCGCGCCCACGATGCCATTTCCGCCATAGAAGCGATGTTCATTCGAGAACATGTGCATTGAGCCGCCTTTGCCCTTCGACAGGCCGCCCTGGCGGCCGGTCAGTTCGGCCATCACGCCCTTGGGGTCGAGGCCCATGACCAGCATGTGGCCATGATCGCGATACCCGGTGATCTGGGAATCCTTGCCCTTCTCGGAGGCCATGGTGATGCCAGTGACGACAGCTTCCTGGCCGATATAAAGGTGACAGAAACCACCGATCAGGCCCATGCCATACATCTGGCCGGCCTTTTCTTCAAACCGGCGGATGAGCAGCATCTCGCGAAATGCTTCGAGATCCTGTTCATTGGTGAACTGGGGGACGTTGGCTTGTGCCGTGGCCTTAGTGGCCGTCGCCTTGCGCGCCATACTACACTCCGCTTGGGTCGGGAATTGCCGCTGGGCCAGTGTGGCCACGCCGCGGACTATACCGCAAGGGTCAACGCAATAACATTGCCCTTACAGCAACACAAAAAAGCAATTAAAGCGTTGAATCTGCTTGAATAATCGAAATTAACTCATCATCGATTAATTCTACAAATTGACCAGAAATCGGTTTACCGTTCTCCGGATTGATCATGATGAGAATATCGTCTGCATTAGCCATATTGAGCAGCGCCCTAGCCCGCTCCGTGACCAAATCGGGATCGAGGTGACGCGGATTCATCAGCGAAATTCTATGCTTGAAGGAGTCCAGCTCTGCCTGAAGGGCCGAGCTACGGTCCGCCAGCACCTCGATTTCCGCCTTTATTTCTTCACGGCTTTCGATACCAAACTGGCCGGAAATCGCCGAATAGCCCAGATAACCCTGAAACGCGAGAAGCGTCGCAGTCATCGCCAGTGGGCGCCAGAATGGTGGGCGTTTGAGTCGGGTGGGCATAAGCAAACCGTTTTGGGTTGGTTCACTATGCCTTATGAGGGATTAATGCAGGGTTGAGGATTGGCCGGATCTCGACTGATCCGGCCGAAAGTCAGAGCGCGATGTAGTCGATTTCCTGAAATCGGCTGACTTCAGGAAGCCATCTGCCTTCGACGAAGGCCGTGTGATCGGGATGGGCGTTGTACATGTCGTATGCGGCCTGATCGGAAAATTCCATTGAGAAGCCAAAAGCAAAATCTGCCTTGGGACTCACCTGACGCAGACGTTCGAATTTTTGAACGCCGGGGATTTTCGCAAGGATCAGGGCCGCATCAAGAAATGCCTGCTCTTCGGCTGAACCAGTAGCATGCCTCAGCGAAAAGACGACGGTGTGCCGGATCATGTTTGAAGGTCCAGTGCTTCGATGGCGGCGATGGCGGTCATGTTGACGATACCGCGGCTGGTCACCGAGGGCGCAAGAATATGAGCTGGTGCGCGTGTGCCCATCAAAATCGGCCCGACTGACAGCGCGTTATTCATTTCCTTGAGTAAGGTCATGGACAGGTTGGCGGCATCGAGATCGGGGAAGATCAGGAGATTGGCTTCGCCGCGCAAGGCTGTGCCGGGCACATAGCGTTCGCGCAATTCGGCATTGAGCGCGAGATCGCCCTGCATCTCGCCTTCGACGATAAGGTCCGGCGCTATCTGGCGGAGCTTTTCATAGGCTTCGCGCATCTTGTAAGCGCTATCGCCTTCGCGCGAGCCAAAATTAGAATACGATAGCAGCGCCGCTCTCGCTTCGATGTTGAAGCGTTTGAGATGATCACGAGCCTGCAGCGCAATAGCGACGATTTCGTCTGCACTTGGGCTCTGGCTCACATAGGTATCGGTAAAGAAGAACGCCCCACGCTGCATGATCAACATCGACATGGCGGACACGTCGCTGACGCCATCCTGAAGGCCGATGATCGATCGAATGTCGCGCACATGCTTGATGTAGCGTCCCTGCAGTCCACAGATCAGGCCATCGGCCTCACCGCGTTTAACGGCCAGAGCGGCAATCACCGTCGTATTGGTGCGAACAATGGTGCGCGCCGTTTCCGGCGTCACGCCATCACGCCCCACCAGAGAGTGGAACAACGTGACATAATCGCGATAGCGCGGATCGTCTTCTGGGTTGATGACTTCAAAATCGACGCCGGGTTTTAGGTTCAGACCAAAGCGCTCGATACGCGCTTCAAGCACTGCCGGTCGACCGATCAGGATCGGGCGAGCAATGCGCTCTTCAAGCAGAACCTGGGTAGCGCGCAACACGCGCTCGTCCTCGCCATCGGCAAAGGCGATGCGCTTTTCTTGCCCACGCGCCCGGTCGATGATTGGCTTCATCACCAGACCTGAGCGGAAGACAAAGCGATTGAGGCCATCGAGATAGGCATCCCAATTCTCAATTGGCTTCTTGGCGACGCCTGATTCCATCGCGGCCCGCGCCACCGCCGGCGCGATGCGTAGCATGAGGCGCTGATCGAACGGATTAGGAATGATATGCTCGGGGCCATAGATGGTCGGCGCGCCGGAAGGCGACACTTCCAGTCCAGGCTCATGCGCGAGCTTGGCGATGGCCCGGACAGCAGCGAGCTTCATTTCCTCATTGATCGTCGTCGCATGGACGTCGAGCGCACCACGGAAGATGAAGGGGAAGCAGAGGACGTTGTTGACCTGGTTCGGGTAATCTGAGCGCCCGGTACAAACCATGGCGTCCGGACGTGTTTCCTTGGCCAGCTCAGGCATAATTTCGGGGTTTGGGTTCGCCAGCGCGAGAATCAGCGGCTTGGGCGCCATTTTGGCAAGCATTTCTGGCTTAAGGGCGCCTGCAGCCGAGAGGCCGAGGAACACGTCTGCACCGCCAATGACCTCCGCCAGCGTGGTGGCTTCGCTGGTGCGGCGGAATTGTCCGCGCCACTTGTCGTTAACGTCGTTCCGCTTGTGGGTGACCAGACCATCCTTGTCCGCCACCCAGATATTTTCGTGTTTTGCGCCGAGACCCACGAGCACATTGAGGCAGGCGATTGCCGCGGCCCCTGCCCCGGACGTGCAAATTTTCACGTCTTCAATTTTCTTGCCGGCCAGTTCGAGCCCATTGAGCACCGCCGCGCCAACGATGATGGCTGTACCGTGCTGGTCGTCGTGGAAAACTGGAATCGGCATGCGCTCGCGTAGCGCTTCTTCGATCTCAAAGCAGTCGGGGGCACGAATGTCTTCGAGATTGATGCCGCCGAATGTCGGCCAGAGGGGCGAAACAGCATCGATGAACTTCTGCGGATCAAGCTCGTCTATTTCCAGATCGAACACATCGATACCGGCAAATTTCTTGAACAGAACGGCCTTGCCTTCCATGACTGGCTTGGATGCCAAGGCGCCAATATTGCCCAGTCCGAGCACAGCCGTGCCGTTGGAGATGACCGCAACAAGATTTTGACGGGATGTGTAGCGGGCTACCGACTCGGGATTAGTCGCGATTTCTTCGCAAGGAGCAGCAACGCCTGGCGAATAAGCAAGCGCCAGATCGCGCTGGTTGCCCAATGGCTTTAAGGGCTGAATTTCCAGTTTTCCGGGCTTCGGAAACTCATGAAAATGCAGAGCCGCCTCGCGAAGTGCCTTGCGCTGTTCGTTGATGTCGGTGGACACGTAATACCTCCCCGCCCTTAGCTTGGGCGTTGGTGCCATCAATCAGCCGGATTGAAAAGGGTACAAAAGTCGATGATGGCGCTTGCTGGCAAAATTACGGCGTCAGGCCGCGCTTGCCACAGCCATTGCCTCTATATGAGGCGCGGCCGGATTATTGAGAGCCAGGGCAAGCTCCTTGAATGCACCGATCTTTAGAGCTGGCGCAAAAATGTAACCCTGAGCGTGCAGCACGCCTCTCGCGCGCAGATAGAGCGCCTGTTCTTCGGTTTCGACACCTTCGGCGACAATCTCGCAATCGAGATCCTTGGCCATGGCGATCAGGCCATCCAGCACCGGAACCTGCGTGGTGCCTGGCTTGATCATATCAACGAAAACTCTGTCGATCTTGATCACATCGACGCCCAAAGTGGCCAGATATGCCAGATTGGAATGGCCCGTCCCCGCATCATCCATCGCAAGTCGGCAGCCCAGCGCATGTAGCCCGGCAATCACACTGGTTGTTGCGACCGAATTGTTCAATGGACGGCGTTCAGTAATCTCAAAGACCAGTTGCTGATAGTTGACCGACGATTGGCCAAAAATCGCCTGAACATCTTCGACGATCCCGCCATCGCGGAAATGCCCTTCAAAGAGGTTTATGGAAATTTTCATGTTGGGCATGATCTTGCACAGATCGCCAAGGTCGTTTCGGACCTGCTGCATGAGCGACAGCGTCATCGGAATGGCCAGACCGGTCACTTCCGCATAATCGATGAAGGCGCCGGGCGGAATCACCGTCCCGTTGCGCTTCTCCCAACGGCACAGCACTTCACAACCGACCAACGCGCCGGTTCGAAGATTAATCACCGGCTGATAATAGGGTTTGATTTCATTGCGTTCAATCGCGCGTTCCAGATCAAACGCAGGCATGCGTGACCGGCGCGCATAATTCAGATTGAGCAGCAGGAACGCTGCGCTCGCTATACAGGCCAGAACCGTAAAAACGGCATCAAGGTCAGCGTAATTGGCGCGAACCATAGCAAATGGCACAGCAAACTCGACCCTGATCGGGAATTGTCCGGCATAGCCGTCAGCACTGATAAACTCAGTACTTGTGTCCCGCCGATCAAAGCCGGTTGGATTGCCGATGGTGATGATGGACATGCCATTGGTCAAACGCACACGCAACATGGTGGCGTCCTTCAGTGTCTCGTTCAGCGCAGCCTCAGACTGATTGAGCACCGGCACAAAAACAGAAACATGCCTCGTTTCCCCGAAATTCTGGCTGATCTTTATGGCAGGCATGCCCATGTCGGCAAAGGTGACAAGGCTGATTGTCTCGGTCAATCCCGGAACCGGCAGAGGCTGAGACAGAGGCGAGTGAGTCACGATACGCCCATAGGCATCGCAATATTGGACACCATCATTATTTTCGACGAGGAATTGCTTGATGTTCAGGCTTGCCTCGATGGCGACCTGCGCATTGGTAACAAAGGTGGGCGTGCAGAGCGATGGACTATCTGCAATCACTTTGCGCAGCGCTGTGACACCATCCATTATTGTTGAATTTATAAGCGAGCTTTTCGCTTCAACATATTCTTGGATAACTATTTTTTCTTTGTGGCGCACATATGCGTCGAGCAAATAGTCCACGGCAAGAATCGGCACAAACGCCAGAATGGCGCCGATTAGCATCAGGACATGTGTAAAGCTCGACTTCACGCCGCGAATCCACCCAAGGGAAGTGCATTCAAGCGGTATCAATGAAGGCTTTAATGGATCATTAACGCTAATTAACCAGCGATAACCAAAAAGAAGGGCAGCGCGGTGGCTGCCCTCTTGTCATGCATGATCGCAGCGATCAGCTCTGAACATTCAGCCGGATGCTCAATTCGCGAAGCTGCTTGTTGTCCGCAGGGCTTGGTGCACCCATCAGCAGGTCTTCAGCCTGCTGGTTCATCGGGAAAGCGGTAATTTCTCGCAGGTTCGCAACGCCGCAAAGCAGCATCACAATACGGTCGATACCAAAAGCTGCGCCACCATGCGGCGGAGCTCCATATTGGAAGGCACGGTAAAGGCCACCGAACTGCTCCTCGACCTCCTCGCGCGACTTACCGGTCAGCTCAAACGCCTTGACCATTGTTTCGGGCTCCTGATTACGGATGGAACCAGAGGCAATTTCAAAGCCGTTGCACACAGCGTCGTATTGATAGGCCTTGAGCGACAGCGGATCGTCACCATTGAGGCCATCAATACCGCCCTGCGGCATGGAGAAGGGGTTATGCGCGAAGTCGATGCGCTTTTCTTCTTCGCTCCATTCATAGAACGGGAAGTCAACGATCCAGCATAGAGCAAACTGTTCCGTATCGACCACGCCGAGGTCGGTGCCGACCTTGGTGCGGGCCTCGCCTGCGAACTTGTAGAACTTCTCAGGGCGACCGGCGACGAAGAACACGGCATCGCCGTCATCAAGCCCAAGCTGCGCCTTAAGCGCCGCTGTGCGCTCTTCGCCGATATTCTTGGCAATCGGGCCCGAGCCTGCGCCATCCTTGAAGAAGATGTAGCCGAGACCCGGCTGGCCTTCGCCCTGCGCCCAGGCATTCATGCGGTCACAGAAGGCGCGGCCGATCGGTTCGGCACCGGCCTTGTTTTTGGCAGGAACAGCCCAGACTTCGACCTTCGGATCGGCTTCGATCTGGTTCGCGAAAACCTTAAAGCCCGAACCGGCGAAATGCTCAGTGACAGCCTGAATCTCAATCGGGTTGCGCAGATCGGGCTTGTCCGAACCATATTTGCGGATGGCTTCAGAATAGGGAATACGCGGCCAGCCCTTGGTGACACGCTTGCCATCGGCAAACTGCTCGAACACATTGGTGATCACCGGCTCGACAGTGTTCCACACGTCTTCCTGCGTCACAAAGCTCATTTCGAGATCGAGCTGGTAGAATTCGCCCGGCAGGCGGTCGGCGCGGGGGTCTTCGTCGCGGAAGCATGGTGCGACCTGGAAATAGCGGTCAAACCCAGCCACCATCAGCAATTGCTTATATTGCTGCGGCGCCTGCGGCAGCGCGAAGAACTTGCCCGGATGGATGCGGCTGGGCACGAGGAAGTCACGTGCGCCTTCCGGTGATGACGCCGTCAGGATCGGGGTGGAGAATTCGGTGAACCCTGCCCCACCCATGCCGGCGCGCATAGACGAAATGATCTTGGTGCGCTTGACGATATTGTTGTGCAGCTTTTCGCGGCGCAGATCGAGGAAGCGATAGCGCAGGCGCACGTCTTCGGGATAGTCCTGATCACCGAAGACAGGCAGTGGCAGCTCCTTAGCCGCCGAGAGCACTTCGATCTCGCGAATGAAAATTTCTATCGCGCCAGTGGGAATGTTGCCGTTCACAGCCGAAGCGTCGCGCAGCTTCACTTCACCGTCGATGCGCAGCACCCATTCTGAGCGCACCTTTTCGGCCTGCGCAAACGCGGCAGAATCGGGATCAATCACGCATTGGGTGATTCCATAATGGTCGCGCAGGTCGATAAACAGCAGGCCGCCGTGGTCACGAACGCGGTGAACCCAGCCGCTGAGGCGCACATTATTGCCAGCATCGGCAGCCGTCAGGGCGCCACAGGTGTGGGTGCGGTAGCGATGTATGGTCATGGCAAAGCTCGGTTTTGCTAGGGAAAAGGCCAGATTCTCGGGCGGGAAAAGCGCATGGCCACCCGCCCTTGTCAAGCTGCGGGGCATATCGGCTTTTGCCGGTTTACCGCAAGGGAAATCGACGGTGGAGCAAATGGATCACACCTGCTAGGAACAATATTGACTTTTTTTGGACGGACGCCGGTATGGACTTGATTGTTTCCACAGACGCGCTAGCCGCTTTCTGCGAGCGCGCTGCACAATTCGAATTTGTCACTGTCGATACCGAGTTCCTGCGAGAAACAACCTATTGGCCCCGTCTGTGCCTGATTCAGGTCGCGACTGATGATGAAGCTGTGCTCATCGATCCACTGTCATCGGACATACGGCTCGCGCCGTTCTTCGAACTGCTCGCCAATCCCAATGTCACCAAGGTGTTCCACGCCGCGCGGCAGGACATTGAGATTTTCGTCAAGCTGACCGGTGCAGTCCCGCAGAATATATTCGACACACAGATTGCCGCCAGCGTCTGCGGCTTTGGCGACAGTGCCTCCTATGACAGCCTGGTGCGTGCCATCTGCAAGGTTGAGCTCGACAAGTCGTCGCGCTTCACCGATTGGTCGGCCCGCCCGCTGTCCGAAAAACAACTCACATATGCCCTGGCCGACGTCACCTGGCTGCGCGACATCTATCGCGAGTTGCGCAAGCAGGTTGAGGCCACGCGCCGCTGGGACTGGGTCGAAGACGAGCTGGGCGTGCTGCGCAGCATTGATACCTATGTGGTCCAGCCCGAACAGGCCTGGGAACGGCTGAAGATGAAGTTCAATCGCCCGCGCGACCTCGCAGCGCTCAAGGTGCTGGCACAGTGGCGCGAGCGTCGGGCGCAGGAAACTGACCAGCCGCGCAGCCGTATTCTAAAGGATGACGTGATTGCCGAGCTGGCAACGCAGCGCCCGCTGACGCCGGACGCTTTTGAAAAGCTCCGCGCCGTGCCACGCGGCTTTGGTCGCAGTAGCGCTGCCGGTGAAATTATCGCACTGCTCAAGGATGTAGAGGCACTGCCGAAGTCGGCACTGCCCGCCCTGCCCGAACGCTATCGCGGCCCCTCCCCCAAGGGTGCAGTGGGCGATCTTATCCGAGTGCTCCTCAAGGCGGTTTCCGAACAGCATGGTGTCGCCGCCCGCATCATTGCCACATCGGACGAAATCGACGCGCTGGTGCTTGATGACGATGCCGATGTGCCCGCACTCAAAGGCTGGCGGCGCAAGCTGTTCGGTGAGAAGGCTCTGGCGATCAAGCATGGCCGCATTGGCCTCGTCGCCACGCGCAAGGGCATTGTTGAGTTTGAAGTCAGCCAGACCGAAGCGGCGGAATAGTCCTAGCCGACCTCCACCCGCGATTCAGCGTGGCCGGCCATTTCAGCAAATTGCCGAAGTCGGTTGCGCAGGTGGTCGCCGTTGAGGAATGCGAAGTCGCCTGGCAGATGCAGAGTTAGCGTCGTCTCTTCAAGACTGAATCGGGTTCTTGGCAGGATACCCGGCATGGCCGCCGTCATCGGATAGGCAACGCGGAACAGGGCTCCGATCAAGCGAGCACGCGCTGTTAACTCCGGCGCCCCCAAAGACACGAGGCTTTGCGCGGATTTGCTCTTCAGTCCGTCATAGCGAATAGCGACAGTCTGAGCCAGGAACGAGCGCCCCGGATGGTCAACACCAGTCAGTGAACCATAGGCAACACTGTCCACGCTTTGCGGCCCACGGTGGTCTGGATGCGAGCGCCAGCCAATATCGGCGAGGAGGCACGCGACTGTGCGCAGACGGGTTTCCGATGGGCTCTCCAGAATGCCAGCGGCGCCAAGATATTGGCCGGTAAACTCGATGAGATCATTGCCATGTGCGGGCGACCGCGACCGGAGCACCGATAATTCCTCCGCGCCCTGTATCAACGGGTCAATAGCGCGTTCTCTCTGGTCGAGTTTGCCATAGAGGTAACCTTCGCGCACGCCGAGGGCCGAAAAAACAACGCTTTCAAAGTGTCCAGCCTTGAGAATTTCAGCCAGCACGGCGGCACCGATGGGCACCAGTTCACGGCGCGAATTGCTGACGCTGCCTGAACCCGGGTAATTCTTGATGTTGTCAGCCGCAACGATGGCTTCGCAAAAAGCGATCATGTCAGCCGAGGCTACCACATAGTCCTGCACCATATGCAGGGCGTAATCGCTGCGGGACTGATGCAACTTGGCCAGTGACCGCCATGTGCCGCCAATGGCTGCAAAGCGCCCTCCAGGCTCAACGCTGGCTAACATGCAATGTGTCAGGCGTTCGCGGACAATCTCCGCCGCCTTTTTGGGCGAACCATCGGCGTCGTCCTGAAGCCGGATAACGCCAAGCTCATAACTTTGCCCATTGGTGTCGACACCATGAGCGATGGTAGAAAATTCGAGGCTGCCCCCGCCCAGATCACCTACAATGCCCGAAAATCCAGGAATGCCGGCGACGACGCCTAAGGCGGCAAAATGGGCCTCTTGCTCCCCACTCAGAACATTAACTGGCGATTCCATGATTGCTTCGACAGCAGCGACGAACTCATCGCGATTGCTGGCATCGCGCACAGCCGACGTGGCCAGCACATGCACTTTGCCGACGCGCATCATTCGCGCCACCATGGCGAAGCGCTTGATAGCATCGATGGCCGTGGCCATGCTGGCATCGGACAGCCTGCCGCTTTTGGCGATACCGCGCCCGAGGGCGCAGGCCGACTTTTCATTATAAAGCGGCGTCAGCGCGCGGGCGTGGCGTTCATATACCACCAGACGAACCGAATTAGACCCGATATCAAGCACCGCCACGGGTCGGGCGCCCTTAATGCGCCCTTGCGCGGTCGGATCGGCGTCAACACCCCAGAATTGAGTCACGTTCAACCTTCGTCAGACTCCACCATACCAGCACTGCCACGACCGGACAGCGAGGGATTCGTCATGAAATAGTTGTGAGCGTTGAAAGGTTCATCGCCCTCGCTCAGCCGCACGCGATGAGACGAGCCGTCCGGCAGGACTTCCCAACTTTGCTGGTTGTCCTTGAGATAGGCAACCATGATCTGATCGAGAATTTGCTTGTGCACAGTCTTGTTGAGAATCGGCACCATAACCTCGACGCGCCCGTCAAGATTGCGGCCCATAAGATCCGCCGAGGAAATATAAACTTTGGCACGCGCCGACGGCATCAATTCGCCATTGCCGAAGCAATAGATGCGGCTGTGCTCAAGGAAACGGCCCACCACCGACTTGACCCGGATGTTATCCGAGAAGCCCGGAATACCGGGCCGGAGGCAGCAAATGCCGCGGACGATCAAATCAATTTTCACACCCGCTTGGCTGGCATCGTAAAGCGCGTCGATGACCTGTGGGTCGACCAGCGAGTTCATCTTAAGAAGGATGTGGGCGGGCTGTCCGCTCTGCGACAGCTCGATTTCGCGCGCGATATTGTCGATCAGCGTCTGGCGCAGATTGACCGGCGACACGGCAATGGTCTCGAGCTCCGTCGGTCGAGCATAGCCGGTGATAAAATTGAAAACCCGCGCGACATCGCGGGTGATCGCTGGATCAATCGTGAAATAGCTGAGATCGGTATAAATCTTGGCAGTGATGGGGTGATAATTGCCCGTGCCGATATGGCAATAGCTGACCAGCTTGCCCTTTTCGCGCCGCACCACCTGACTGAGCTTGGCGTGGGTCTTGAGCTCAATGAACCCAAACACCACCTGCGCCCCTGCCCGCTCCAGATCGCGAGCCCAACGGATATTGGCCTCTTCATCGAACCGCGCCTTGAGTTCGACCAGACATGTCACCGACTTGCCAGCCTCCGCCGCCATGATCAGCGCCTTGACGATCGGGCTGTCCGAGGAGGTGCGATAAAGCGTCTGCTTTATGGCCACCACGTCTGGGTCGCGCGCCGCCTGCATCAGGAATTGCGCCACTACATCGAAGCTCTCGAAGGGGTGGTGCACCAGAATATCCTTGGCGCGAATAGCAGCAAAGCTATCGCCATTATAGTCGCGGATACGCTCCGGGAATCGCGCGAGATAGGGCGAGAATTTGAGGTCAGGGCGATCAATATCGCAAACTTTGCGCGCATCGGCCAGGCCAAGGAACCCCTGCACTTCGAAAACATCGGCGTCCTTGACGCCGAGCTGCTCACCGATCTGGCGCTTGAGGGCGCGCGGCATGGAGCGCTCGATTTCAAGCCGGATCACCTGCCCGCGGCGGCGCTGGCGCAATGCAGATTCGAATTCCACCACCAGATCGGCCGCTTCATCGTCAATTTCGATTTCGCTATCGCGAATTATGCGGAAGGCACCGGAGCCGACCACCTCGTGGCCGGGAAACATCTTGTGGAAGAAGAGCTTGACCAGTGTGTCTATCGTCACCACTTCGCTGCGTCCCTCGGACACGAGCGCTGAAGGCAGATTGATAAAGCGGTCGAGATTACCGGGTATGCGCACCAGGGCCGTCAGGTTTTGATCACTGTTGGGGCGCTTGAGTTCAAAAGCTAGCGCCAGCCCGAGATTGGGAATGAATGGGAAAGGGTGTGCCGGGTCGACAGCAATGGGCGTCAGAACCGGGAAAATTTCTTCGCGAAACAGCTTTTGCAGATAGGCGACCTGCTCGCTCGTCAGGTCGTCGGCCTCGTGGATGACCACATTCTGCGCGAACAATTCGTCGCGCAGCTCCTTCCAGTGATCCTGCTGCTCCAACTGCAAATGCTGCGCCAGCGTCGCGATTTCCTCAAGCTGCTCGCTCGGGGTCAGCCCGTCGGCGCTCTGCTTGGAAAGGCCGGCCCTGATCTGGCCTTTGATGCCCGCGACGCGCACCATGTAAAATTCATCAAGATTATTGGCGGAGATCGAAACGAAGCGCAGCCGTTCGAGCAGCGGATGGGACACGTTACCCGCCTCTTCGAGCACACGCATATTGAATTGCAGCCAGCTCACCTCACGGTTAACGAAGCGCGCGGGGCTCTTGCGCAGGGCCTCGGCGTCGGGCCCAATATTGCTCGTCTCGGCGAAACCGCTCATTTCATTCATCTTTATCCGCGTCCCAATTCCGGTCGGCAGCGTCGCGCACATCACGTCGATGTGCCAGCGCTTCCGCTGCCAAATTACGGGTTATGGCCGACCCTTTTGCAAGAGCGAGCCTGTCCATGAGGTCAACAAGGGCAGCGGCCTCCTCCGGGCTGCGCTCCATACGCGGCACGATATAGCCGATAACCTTGGGGTCGATTTTGATCTGTCGATCCCCAAACAGTTTCACCATCATCTGTGACAGTTCGATGTCGTCGCTCATCTGCAGGCGAAAGGTCGCGGCCCGCCGCGCCCGAGAACGGGCGTCGTCGGTTTGCAGCGGCCATTGCGTTACATCTTCGCGCGCAGTCATCAACAGGCTGCGTTCGCCCCGCATGGCCTGATTGAGCAGGTGAAAAAGCGCATGCTCGTCATAACCGGCGCGGTCAACATCCTCGATAAGCAATGGCTCCCGGCCGTCGGCCGATGCGATCTCCACGATGCTCTCAGCAGTCACGGCCACGGCATGCGCTCGATCAACGAAAATGCGCGCCAGGTGCGACTTGCCTGAGGCGGCGGGCCCCACCATTAGCGTCATGCCATCGGGCCAATGCGGCCATGCCATGATCCGTCCATGAGCCAAGGCATTTCCATCGCCGACGAGGTAATCATCCTCGGCGTGAGACGGCTCGTGGCCAAGATCGAGCGGCAATTGCCGGGGGCCATTTTCAGGCAGCGGCATCGTCACTGGGGTTGCCGTCATTGGGACCAAGATAGAGGGAGCTTTCCTTGTATTTGCGCACACCATAGCGCACCAGAACCGAGGCAATGGCAGCGATGGGCACGGCCAGCAGCAGGCCGACGAAGCCAAATAGAGCGCCCAAAGCTAGCAAAGCAAACATCATCCACACCGGGTTGATGTTAATCGAAGAGCCGACCAGCTTGGGATAGAGCACATTACCTTCGATGAATTGCCAGAACAGGAAAATGCTGGCCACCCCGGCCACCATCCACCAGTTCGGAGCAAATTGCACGATCGCGATACCGACCGACAACGCCAGCCCCAGCGTGAACCCGGCAAATGGGATAAAGCTCAGCAAACCTGCAATCAGGCCAACCGCAAGTCCGTAATTGAGCCCAATAAAACTCAACGCCGTCGCATAGTAGGCCGCATCAATTAGCAGTACGCCGCCCTGCCCGCGAATAACGCCAGCCATAGAGCGGTCAATGTCGCGCAAAATGCTTTTGATCTCGGCCTTGTGCGCCTGCGGTAATAAGCCATCGATGCCACGCACCATGCCTTCCCAATCGAGCAGCAGGTAGAATGCAACAACTGGCGACAGAATGGTGAACCCTACGACAGCCGCACCAGTCAGCCCGATATTGACCAGTTCGGCTGGCAGTGTGGCGATGAAACCAAGTGCACTGCGCGTCAGGTCGTTGATGCTGATCTGCACTTGCGCGGCCCGCTCCGGTCCAAGCCAGGCATTGAGCTCAGGCGAATAGGCCGTAGCCAATTCCTGCAAATCACTGAAATAGGCAGGCAGGCGCTGGATCAGCCCAATGATTTGCTGCCCAATGAGCGGTACAAAGATCGAGAACAGTGTCACCACAATGGCTATCATGCACAGCAAAACGACAACAGTCGCCCAGGCCCGATTAAAGCGCCAGCGCTGCAATTGGTTGACCAGGGGGTTAAGCAGATAGGCCAGAGCCGCGCCCACAACGAAAGGCAGCAGCACGCCACGGAAAATCCATAGGGTCAGGATCAATGCCAAAAGCAGGCCGATCCAGATGAGCACTTGATTTCTGAGCATCATGGCGCCGGGCGGCCCTTGCGTATGAGTAACCGAAAAGCTATCAGGCCGTCTAACGGCCAGCACCGAAAAATTCAATCAACCTGGATCGCGCGCGTCCTGTTGCGCCCGCAATCCCCAGCATTGGCATCAAGGCTCATGTCCGACGCGCAAAACCTGCCACCAAACGGTCTTTCGTACAAGCAGGCTGGCGTCGATATCGACGCGGGCAACGCTCTCGTTGAAGCCATCAAGCCCGCCGTGCGGTCCACGCGCCGTCCGGGCGCCGATGGCGAAATCGGCGGCTTCGGCGGCCTCTTCGACTTGAAGGCCGCAGGCTTCAAGGACCCTGTCCTTGTGGCGGCCAACGATGGCGTCGGTACCAAGCTCAAGATCGCCATCGATACCGGCAAGCATGACACGATCGGTCAGGACCTTGTCGCCATGTGCGTCAACGATCTGGTCGTCCAGGGCGCAGAGCCGCTGTTCTTCCTCGACTATCTCGCCACTGGTAAGCTTGACGTTACGCAGGGCACAGCAATTGTCGAAGGTATTGCCCATGGCTGCCGCCTCGCTGGCTGCGCGCTGATCGGCGGCGAAACCGCCGAAATGCCGGGCATGTATCATGGCAACGACTACGACCTTGCTGGCTTCGCCGTTGGAGCGGCTGAGCGTGACGGCCTGCTGCCGCGCAAGGACATTGCCGCTGGTGATACCCTCGTGGCCATTGCTTCCTCCGGTGTGCATTCCAACGGTTATTCGCTGGTCCGCAAGATTGTGGACCTCTCCGGCCTCGCTTGGGATGCTCCTGCGCCGTTTGCGACAGGCAAGACGCTGGCCGAGGCGCTGCTGGAACCGACACGCATTTATGTGAAGCCATTGCTGGCAGCGCTTAAGGCCGGTCTTAATATCAAGGCACTGGCGCACATTACGGGCGGCGGCTTTATCGACAATATTCCCCGCGTGCTGCCTGACCATCTCGCAGCCGACATTGATCTCGGCGCTGTCACCGTACCTGCCGTTTTCGGTTGGCTCAGCAAGACCGGCGGCATGGAAGAGCGCGAGATGCTGCGCACCTTCAATTGCGGCGTCGGCATGCTGGTTGCCGTTTCGCCAGAGGATGCCGAAAAGCTGGTGGAAAGCCTCAACGCTGCGGGTGAAATCGCATCCATCGTCGGCTGCCTCACCGACCGTGCGGACGAGCCTGTCACCTTCCGGGGCGCGCTTGCACTGTGACCCGCAAGAAAGTCGCAATCCTCATTTCCGGGCGTGGCTCCAACATGGCCACGCTGATCGATGCTGCAAAGGCGCCAGACTATCCCGCCGAAATCGTCGGCGTGCTGTCCAACAAGGCCAGTGCACCCGGCCTTGAGGTTGCTGCAGCCCACGGCATTGCCACAGCCTCATTGGCCCAAAGCAAATTCCCCAGCCGCGACATGTTCGAAGATACCATGACCCAGGTGCTCGAAAGTTGGGAAACCGACATCGTCTGCCTCGCCGGCTTCATGCGCATTCTGGGCGAAGACTTTGTGACGCGCTGGCAGGGCCGGATGATCAATATCCATCCCTCGCTGCTTCCCGCATATAAGGGCCTGCACACCCATGAGCGCGTGCTCGAAGACGGCGCCAAGGAACATGGCTGCACCGTTCATTTCGTGACCCCCGGCCTTGACGAGGGGCCAGCAATCCTGCAGGCGCGCGTGCCCGTGCTCGCCAACGACACCCCGGACACGCTCTCGGCCCGTGTTCTGCTGGAGGAACACCGCATTTACCCCGAGGCATTGCGCCTCTTGGCGAGCGGCACGGCAGGCCTTTAGCGTCCGCCCATCTCGGGCCAAGGCTCAATTACCAGCTCCGGCCATATTGCTTTGGCCCGTGCGGCCTTGCTGTCATGCGTGGCCTTGTTGCGGAGCGCCGGATTGGGCGTCAGCCGAAACGAAAACAGATCGGTCAATCCAAACGGCGCAAGGATTTCAATGTGCCCGGCCTTCAATCGCGCCGCCACGGCATGGGTCTTAGTGGAAAAGTAGTTGAGCATATCCGCACTGCTTTTCAGCGCTGGGTAAGATAGCCCGAACTTTTTCGGAAACCACAGATGCACCCTCGCCTGGTTGCGCACTTCGACCGGAATGGGACTATCATTGAAGTAGGATTGCACGCGCCGGATGATACGATCCTCGGCCTCATAGCTGCGATCCTCGGCGTCAAAATAGACGATATCGGCGTCCTTGATGCCAGTATGGCGGGGTCGTCCCGTGAGCACATTCCATACCGTGTTATAAATCGCGCCCGAGCCGAGCAACGGATCGGTCAGGCCCAGCGCCGCCATGCCATGCAGAAACCCCATCAACACCGGGTCCTCCGCAATGATCGCGCGCAGGACATATCGCTGTGTGACCGCGTCGGCATCGGCATATCTGAGATGATCGTTCATAAGCCGATTGAACCTTCCGGTCCTGACATCGGCTGGCAGCAGTGGACGCGCCATAACCATTATTGATCGCGCCCATCTTCAAAATCGGTTCGACCTTTGTTCCAGCCGGACCTAACGTGTCGGCCTTCGACCACAGGAAACGAACATGAGTCTGCGCGACTGGCTGCTTATTATTCTTCTTGGCGCCATTTGGGGCTGCTCGTTCGTCTTCAATGCCGTGCTGATCCGCGAAATCGGTCCGCTCTGGGTTACCTCCCTGCGCGTCGGCATTGGCGCGCTGGGCTGCTGGATCTTTTTGTTCGCCATGCGCAAGCCTGTGCCGCGTGATCCCAAGCTCTGGCTGCAATTAGGCGCCCTCGGTATCGTCGCCTATGCCATTCCGTTCGCGCTGTTCCCGCTGGCGCAAGCGCATCTCGCCAGCGGAATCGCCGCAATCATCAATGCGCTCACGCCAATGGTCACCGCCATTGTTTCTCATTTCTGGATCGGCGGCGAAAAAGGCACCCGCACAAAATTCACCGGCGTTTTCATTGGCTTTATCGGCGCTGCCATTCTGGTGTCACCTGCTCTGTTATCCGGCGGCAACTCTCAGATATGGGCCGTGGCGGCCTGTCTCGGCGCAACGCTCTGTTATGCACTCTCGCTCAACATCACACGCAATTACCGACATGTAGAGCCTACAGCATTTGCTGCTATAGCGCTGACGGGTGCTGCAGTCGTGTCAATTCCATTCGCCTTTGTCACCGAAGGGCTTCCGGTCATGACCCGCCCGGAAACCTGGGGCGCGGCTATCGCCATCGGCCTGCTCTCGACGGCCTTCACCTTTCAGATCATGTATCGCATTTTGCCGCGCGTCGGCCCCACCAACTTCGCCACCACCACTTTCATCGCGCCTATCTCGGCGCTGATCATCGGAGTCACCGTTCTGGGTGAAACCATCCTACCCATTCAGCTTTTGGGCATGCTGGTTATTTTCCTCGGCCTGCTCTTCATCGATGGCCGCATCAGACGCATATGGCGCGTCGGCCAGCCGGGCTGAAACGAAAAAAGCCGCCGGAGATAATCCGGCGGCTTTTTTGTCGGCGACACAATACGCCCTATTCGATCCCGAGCTTTGCCTTCATCAGATCGTTGAGCGCCTGCGGATTGGCCTTGCCACCGGAAGCTTTCATGGCCTGACCGACGAACCAGCCAATCATCGTCGGCTTGGCCTTGACCTTCTCGACCTGATCCGGGTTCGCGGCGATGATGTCGTCGACGATCTTTTCAATCGCACCGAGATCGGTCACCTGCTTGAGACCACGACGCTCGACAATGTCTGCGGGATCACCCTCGGGCTCTTCAGCAATCAAAATCTGCAGCACGTCCTTGCCGCCCTTGGACGAAATCGTGCCGCCAGAGATCAGATCAACGAGACCGGCAATCTGGGACGGCTTGAGGTGCGTTTCCCACACAGCCAAACCCTGGCTGTTGGCAAAGGCGGCCACGTCGCCATTGAGAATATTGGCGACGGCCTTGCCATCACGCTTTGAGCCGCCAAAGGCGACGCAAGATTCGTAGAAATCCGCGGTTTCTCGGTCGAGCGTCAGCACATGCGCATCATAGGCCGTCACACCATAATCGGCGATAAAGCGGGCCTGCTTCTCATCCGGCAGTTCCGGCAAATTTTCGGCAAGTGCAGAAACAAAGGCATCGTCAAATTCTAGCGGCAGCAGGTCTGGATCGGGGAAATAGCGATAGTCGTGCGCTTCTTCCTTGGACCGCATCGAGCGCGTTTCGCCGGTCTTGGGATCGTAGAGACGGGTTTCCTGATCGATCGCGCCGCCATCTTCCAGAATATCAATTTGGCGGCGGGCTTCGTATTCAATGGCCTGACCGGCAAATCGGATGGAGTTGACGTTCTTGATTTCGCAGCGCGTGCCAAACTCACCGCCTGGCTTACGCACGGAGACGTTCACGTCGGCGCGCATGGAGCCCTGCTCCATATTGCCGTCGCAGGTGCCCAGATAGCGCAGTATGGTGCGCAGCTTAGAGAGATAGGCCTTGGCTTCCTCGGACGAACGCAGGTCGGGTTTGCTGACGATTTCCATCAGCGCCACGCCGGACCGGTTCAGGTCCACAAAGCTCATATTGGGGTGCTGATCGTGGATCGACTTACCCGCGTCCTGCTCCAGATGCAGCCGCTCGATGCCGATTTCGATCTGCTCGCCATCGACGTCGAGCAGCACTTTGCCCTCACCGACAATCGGATCCTTGAACTGGGAAATCTGGTAACCTTGCGGCAGATCCGGATAGAAATAATTCTTCCGATCAAACACAGAGCGCTTGTTTATCTGCGCCTTAAGGCCCAGACCAGTGCGTACCGCCTGGCGCACGCATTCCTCGTTGATGACGGGCAGCATGCCGGGCATGGCCGCATCCACAAAGCTGACATTGGCATTGGGCGGATTGCCGAATTCGGTCGACGAACCGGAGAACAGCTTGCTTTCGCTGGTCACCTGCGCGTGCACTTCCATGCCGATGATCACTTCCCAATCGCCGGTCGAACCGGAAATCAGGCGCTTCTTGTCGGGGGTGCGGGTATCGACGAGGGTCACTTGGCAGTCCTGAAAAGTCTTCGGATATTCAATTCGAGTGCTTAGCGGGCTTGCCGGGACGTTGCAAGAACCTCGCCCCGGAGCCTTTATGCGCTAGACCAGACGGCTCTGGTCCATGGCCGCCGCGATAAAGCTGGTGAACAGCGGATGTGGCTCAAAGGGCTTGGATTTCAGCTCTGGATGGAACTGCACGCCAATGAACCACGGGTGATCGGTGCGTTCGACGATTTCCGGCAGCGTGCCATCGGGCGAGACGCCAGAGAACAGCAAGCCGTTCTTTTCCAGCACCTTGCGGTAATCCATGTTCACTTCGTAACGGTGACGATGACGCTCGGAAATACGGGTGGAGCCGTAAATGTCGGCCACGCGCGAGCCACGAGTGAGCTGGGCAGGATACGCGCCGAGGCGCAGCGTGCCGCCAAGATCGCCGTTCGATTCACGGCTTTCCTTCTCATTGCCCTTCACCCATTCGGTCATCATACCGACCACGGCTTCCTTGGTCGGGCCGAATTCAGTCGAGGACGCATTCTTAATACCCGCAGTGTTCCGTGCGGCTTCGATGCAGGCCATCTGCATGCCGAAGCAGATGCCGAAATAGGGCACATCCTTAACGCGCGCGAAGCGCGCCGCCTCGATCTTGCCCTGCGCGCCGCGCTCACCGAACCCGCCGGGCACCAGAATGCCATGGACATGTTCCAGGTAAGGGGCGGGATCGTCACGCTCGAAGACTTCGGAGTCGATCCATTGCAGATTGACCTTGACCTTGTTGGCGATGCCGCCATGGGTCAGCGCCTCGGACAAGGACTTATACGCATCTTTGAGGCCAGTATATTTGCCCACGATGGCAATATTCACTTCGCCTTCGGGGTTGTGATAGCGCGTGGAAACATCTTCCCAGGCAGACATATTCGGCTCTGGCGCATCGGAAATACCCAGCGCAGCCAGGATTTCGCGGTCGAGACCTTCCTTGTGGTAGGCCATCGGCACGTCATAGATCGAGCCAACGTCGAGGCCCTGAATAACGGCGCTTTCGCGCACGTTACAGAACAGGCTCAGCTTTTTCTTCTCGCCTTCCGGGATCGGACGGTCACACCGCACCAGCAGCACATCCGGCGCGATGCCGATGGAGCGCAGCTCCTTGACCGAGTGCTGGGTCGGCTTGGTCTTGAGTTCACCAGCCGAAGGAATATACGGCATCAGTGTGAGGTGTAGATAGGCGGCGTGATTGCGCGGCAATTCATTGCCGAGCTGGCGGATCGCCTCGAAGAACGGCAGCCCTTCGATATCGCCAACCGTACCGCCGATTTCGACCAGCACGAAGTCATAATCTTCATTGCCATCGAGCACGAAATTCTTGATCGAGTCCGTAACGTGCGGAATGACCTGCACAGTCGCGCCAAGGAATTCGCCGCGGCGCTCCTTGCTCAACAGATCCGAATAGATACGGCCCGATGTGACATTGTCGCGCTTGTTGGCCGCGCGGCCGGTGAAGCGCTCATAGTGACCCAGATCGAGGTCAGTTTCGGCACCGTCATCGGTGACGAAAACCTCGCCATGTTGGGTCGGCGACATCGTGCCGGGATCGACATTGAGATAGGGGTCAAGCTTGCGCAGGCGGACCTTATATCCGCGTGCCTGCAAAACAGCGCCGAGCGCCGCAGAAGCAAGACCTTTGCCAAGGGAGGAGACCACGCCTCCGGTGATGAAAACGTACCGAGCCATGGGCAATCACCATAAGCAGAACAACAACGATTCGCAGAGTGGGAAGCCCGCTCTACACAAAAAGAAGAAGGGGATGTCGCCATCCCCTTTTCGGTTTCGCCTTTCGGCGGATTAGTTACCCGTCTGCGTCGACGGGGTTTCTGTCGGAGCCGCCTCAGTGTCGGCGGGGGCGTCGACTGCTGGCGCCATCATCATGGTCGAGTCAGCCGGAGGTGCTTCGGTTTCCGCAGGTGCTGCTGGAACCGGCAGATCGCCGCTGGTCGATTCTGGTGCCGAAGTCGTGGTCGACGGCGTCTGCGCCGGAACCGGCAGGTCACCCTGCAAGGCGTTCAGTGCGTCGAGAACAGTGCCAGGCTGCTGGCCATCTGGCGTCGAAACAGCACTGTCGAGAATGCTCGATGTCGTGCGATCCAGTTCGCTGAGGATGGTCAGGCCAATTGCCGATGCGAAAAACAGTGTCGCCAGAATGGCCGTGGTCCGGGTCATCAGGTTCGCAGAACCGCGCGCCTGCATCATGCCGTTATTGCCGCCACCAATTCCCAAGGCACCGCCTTCGGAGCGCTGGAGCAGGATGACAACGATCAGCGCCAATACAATCAGCAGATAGGCGACGAGCAGAACATTGGCCATGTAAGTCTTGTCTTCGCGTCAGTCCGGGGCGAACAAAAAGCGCCCCGTTTATGAAAGGATGCGGGGTCATACACCCCTCGAACAGCAAATACCAGCCGGTCGCGGCGATTATTCGCCCCAACCGGACAGCGTTCCGTTCAGCTACACGGCGGAGATAATCGTATAAAAGTCCTTTGCCAAGAGGCTCGCACCGCCAATAAGGCCGCCATTGACGTTTTCAACCGCCAGAATCTCGCGGGCATTCTGCGGCTTCATCGAGCCACCATAGAGAATACGGATGCTTTCACCGCGCGACAGGCCGAAGCGATCAACCAGCTTTGCGCGGATGGATGCATGCATGGCAGCAATATCTTCGAGGGTCGGCGTACGCCCAGTGCCGATAGCCCAGACAGGCTCATAAGCAATGACCACTTCATGCTGCTCTGCGGCGTCAGGAATAGATGCGGCGAGCTGTTTGCCGACGACATCTTCGGCTTGACCTGCATCGCGCTCGGGTTCGGTTTCGCCAACGCAAATGATCGGCTTAAGGCCTGCGCCAATCGCCGCCTCCGCCTTGGCGCGCACCACATCATCGGTTTCCCCATGATCGGCGCGGCGTTCGGAATGGCCGACGATGACGAATTGCGCACCAGCATCGGCGATCATACCCGCCGAAATATCGCCGGTATGCGCACCGGACGCTTCCGCATGGCAATCCTGACCGCCGGCCAGAATGCCGCTGGATGCGCCTTGTGCAGCTACTGCAGCCAACAAAGTGGCAGGTGGGCAGACAACAACCAAAGCCCTCGGGGCAGCGCCGGTGGTCAGCAAACGTGCCAACTCTGCCAGCTCATCCAGTGAATGGGTGAGCCCGTTCATCTTCCAGTTTCCGGCGATCAGCGGTGAGATGGTGGTCAATCTAGCTACTCCTGCCTCTTGCGCCGAAGGAGGGTTTGCCCTAACCCCGGCAGTCGAATTGTCTTACTAGTCCGGCTCATACCTTCGGGTAAAGGCTCGGACCCCAAACTGGAACGTTCGAAATGCTCGATGGTTTGCGCGGTTTTGCAAAATCCTGGCCCGGGAAAATTCTCGGAGCGTTCCTGCTTGTGGGTGTTGCCGGTTTCGGCATCAACAATGTCATTGTCGATCTGGGCAGCAATAGCGTTGCACGTGTCGGCAACGAAGAAATCAATTCGCGCGAATTCCTCCGAGCGTATCAGTCGCAGGTAAACGCTGTGTCCGGCCAGTTGGGCTCGATCCCAACCACCACGCAGGCCGAGTCGCTGGGTATTCCGACCGCAGTGCTTATGCGCCTATCGGAAGGCGCGGCGCTTGATGGTCTCGCCGATCAGTTCTCGCTTGGCGTTTCCGACGCGCAACTGGCCCGCATGTTGCGCGAGGACCCATCCTTCCACGGCACACTTGGCACCTTCGAACCCGGTTTGTTCAGCCAGACCTTGCAACGCGCAGGCTGGACTGAAGCTGAATATTTCGAAGCCCGCGCCGACGAGGCCAAGCGCCAGCAGCTCACCGATACTCTGCTCGCTGGTATCAGCCTGCCGAAGGTGGCCAGTGACATGATCAACGATTATGCCTCGGCAACCCGCAGCATCGAATATGTTACGCTCGGCGAAACCAATATCGAAGCGCAGGCCGAACCGACCGAGGCAGAGCTTCAGGCCTATCTTACCGAACACCAGTCCGAATACCGCACGGTCGAAACCCGCAACGTAAAGCTGCTCGATCTGTCGCTGGCCTCCGTCGCGGCGACCATGACATTTGATGAATCCGAAATTGCCGCTGAATATGAGCGCAGCAAGGATACGTTGACCTCGCCAGAGCGTCGCACCATTGAACAGGTTGCTCTCAACACGCCCGAGCGTCAGGCGCTGTTTGAGGCGGGCCTTGCGTCTGGCGCCGACTTCGCCACGCTGGTTGCCGATGCTGGTGTAACCCCATCCGCTCTCGGCACCCTGACGCGCAATCAGGTCACCGATACCCGCCTGGCAACGGCGGCATTCGGGCTCGAACAGGGCGTGTTCGCTATTATTGACGGCATTGGCGGCAAGCGCGCCGTTCACGTTTCCGCCATCGAAGCGCAGGGTATTCCGACACTTGAGGAAGCGCGCGCAGACATTGTCACTCGCCTTGGTACTGCTGCCGCGCGTACTGAAATAAACGAAATTCTCGACCAGATCGAAGAACTGCGCGCGGCCTTCCAGCCAATTGACGCGATCGGCGAGCGTTTTGGCCTGCCGGTCTATGACCTCGACGTAACGGCGTCGGGTGCAGAGCTTTCCGCTCTCCCCAATTTGCCTGCCGAGGAATATTCTCGCGTGGCCCAGGCCATTTTCCGGGCGCAGGACGGCCAGTTGATCCCAAGCGTGCCGCTTTCCGGCAATGCTCATCTGTGGTTCGACCTCGAAAGCGTCGACCCGGTTCGCGACCAGACTCTCGACGAAGTGCGCGACGACATTATCGCCGCCATCACCGAACAGCGCACCAATGATGCCCTGCTGACCCTATCGCAGGATGTTGTGACGCGGTTGAACAATGGCGAGGCGCTTGGCGACATCGCCATGGAACTCAACACTTTCCCGCAGATCAGCCAGCCATTCACCCGCTTTGGCGCTGAGGACGGCTCGATTGACGGCACGCTGGCGTCCGCCGTGTTCTCCGGCGGCCCCGAACACAAAGGTTCGGTAGTCAGCGAAAGCGGCGAGTTCGTCGTGTTCGAAATCATTGACTCCGCTGCCCCGGCAGAGCCGTTCAGTGCGGATGTGCTGGCCAACCTCAGCAATGATGCGCGCAATGGCATTTATGGCGATTTCGTCGCCGCCCTGCGTGACGATGCGGGCCTGCGCGTCAATCAGCAGGCCATGCGCCAGCTTCTCGTGCAGAATTTCGGCGAATAGATTTAACCCCAACGGAACCAGACCAAAATGGCTGACGACTTTTCCAAGACCTTTGCCGCGCAATACGATGCCGGAAAGTCTGGAATCGTCTGGCGTCGCGTCGTCGCGGATCTGGAAACCCCGATTGGCACTTATCTCAAACTAGCGGCCGGTCGGACGCATTCCTTTCTTCTGGAATCCGTTCAGGACGGCACGACGCGTGGCCGTTATTCGATTATCGGCCTCCTCCCCGATCTGATCCTCAAGGTCGAGGACGGGACCGCCTCGATCAATCGCTCTGCGCAGACGTTGCCGGACGCCTTCGAGCCCATGGATGCCATGCCGCTCGATGCACTGCGGGCCTTGGTCACTGAAAGCCAGATCGAGATGCCGTCGGGCTTGCCACCGCAATCTGCAGGCATTTACGGCTATCTCGGCTATGAGATGGTCCGCTATATGGAAGTGCTGCCAAACGGCAATTCCGACGACCTTCAAACGCCCGAAGCCGTGTTGATGCGCCCGTCGCTGCTGGCCATTTTCGATACGGTCAAGGACGAACTCTACCTGACCGCGCCGGTCTATGTGCGCGAGGGCGTCAGCGCGCAGCAGGCGCTCGAAGCGGCCAATGGCCGGATCGATGACGCCATCGCCCGATTGTCGCGCGCCCTGCCGACAACCCCTGCCCTGCCTGATCTTGAATCCATCACAGTCACAAGCAATACCAGCGCCGACGAATATGCTGGCATGGTCGCTAAGGCCAAGGACTACATCACCGCTGGCGACATCTTTCAGGTCGTGTTGAGCCAGCGTTTTTCCGCAGACTTCACCCTGCCCCCGACCGCGCTCTATCGCGCCCTGCGCCGAACCAATCCAAGTCCATATATGTACTTCCTCGATTTCGGGGATTTCGCAGTGGCTGGGTCGAGCCCTGAAATTTTGGTGCGCGTGCAGGACGGCGAAGTGACCATCCGCCCCATCGCTGGCACCCGCAAGCGCGGCGCAACGCCGACCCGTGATCAGGAACTGGCCGCCGAGCTGCTTTCCGATCCCAAGGAATTGTCCGAGCATCTTATGCTGCTCGATCTTGGCCGAAACGATGTCGGTCGCGTTGCCAAAACCGGTAGCGTCAAAGTTACGGACAAGTTCTTCCTCGAATACTATTCTCACGTCATGCACATTGTTTCCAATGTGGTGGGCGCGCTCGACCCGCAATATGATTTCGTTGACGCGCTGTCCGCTGGTTTTCCGGCAGGCACAGTCTCCGGCGCACCAAAGGTGCGAGCCATGGAAATCATCGACGAACTCGAAAAATCCCGTCGCGGCATCTATGGCGGCTGCGTCGGCTATTTCGGCGCCGATGGCACGATGGATACCTGCATCGTGCTGCGCACCGGCATCGTCAAGGACAACAAGCTATACGTTCAGTCCGGCGCCGGCATCGTCGCCGACAGCAAGCCCGAACTTGAACAGCTCGAATGCGAGAACAAGGCCCGCGCCCTTTTCAGCGCCGCCGAAGAAGCGCTACGCTATGCCGGCGAGGCAGGAGTGGGGCAATGATGGCTGCGAATATCCAGATGTTCCGATGGCGGAGCTGGTTCTGATCGACTTCACCAGAACCATTTTTTGCTGAGGCAGGCCCCAAATGACCAAGACCCTCGTCATCGATAATTACGACAGTTTCACCTACAATCTCGTCCATTTCCTCGGCGAACTCGGCGCAGATATCACCGTCCGGCGTAACGATAAGATTACGCTTGAGGAAATCGCCGCCATGGCCCCGGAAGCCATTGTGCTTTCTCCCGGCCCCTGTACGCCCAACGAAGCCGGCATCTGCCTGGCGGTCATCGACCGCTTCAAGGACGAAATCCCCATGCTCGGCGTCTGCCTCGGCCATCAGGCCATGGGCCAGGCCTTAGGCGGCGACGTGGTTCGCGCGCCTAGCCTCTTTCATGGCAAGACCAGCAAGATCAATCATAACGGCGAGGGCATTTTCCGTGGCCTCAATGCCGGTTTCGAAGCCACGCGCTACCACTCGCTGATCGTCAAGGCCGACACCCTGCCCGGCACGCTGGAAGTCACTGCCACGACTGATGATGGCCTGATCATGGGCATGCAGCACAAAACCCTGCCCATTCATGGCGTGCAGTTTCACCCCGAAAGCATCGCCTCGGAAAATGGCCACGCCCTGTTGCAGAACTTCCTCAACATCGCCCGCGACTTCAACGGAAAGCAGGCCGCGTGATGGACATCAAGCAGGCTCTCAACAAGATCGCGTCGCGCCGTGACCTGACCGGCGAGGAAATGCGGGGCGTCATGCGCTTCATCATGTCCGGCGAAGCCACTCCCAGCCAGATTGGCGCTTTCCTTATGGGCATGCGCCTTAAAGGCGAGACTGCCGGCGAAATCGCAGCTGCCGTCTCGATCCTTCGCGAGAAAATGATCCCCGTCACCGCGCCCGTCGACGCCATCGACATTGTCGGCACCGGCGGCGATGGCCACGGCACGCTCAACATCTCCACAGCGGCAGCGATCCTCGTGGCCTCGATGGGCGTACCCGTCGCCAAGCACGGCAACCGCGCGCTGTCGTCTAAATCCGGCTCCTCGCAGGCGCTCGAGGCTCTTGGTGTCAAACTCGACCTTATGCCTGACGAGATTGGCCGCACCATTGCCGATGCCGGCATCGGCTTCATGTTTGCGCCTTCACATCATCCGGCGATGAAATATGTCGGCCCTGCCCGCACCGAAATGGGCATCCGCACCATGTTCAACCTGCTCGGTCCCCAATCCAACCCAGCTGGCGTCCAGCGCTACCTGCTGGGCGTCTTCGCCGAGGAATGGGTCGAGCCTGTTGCTCAGGCACTACAGGCAAACCGTGCCGTGAAGGCGTGGGTCGTCCATGGCAGCGACGGCCTTGACGAATTGACTGTAACTGGCCCCAGCTTCGTCGCCCAAATTGCCGGTGGCGATTTGCGCAGCTTTGAGGTCACGCCAGAACAGGCCGGGCTCAAGCAATATGAGCTCAAGGACATTCTCGGCGGCACACCCGAAGAAAATGCACAGGCCATCCACGATCTCTTCGACGGCACGCCCGGCGCCTATCGCGACATCGTGTTGCTCAACGCAGCCGCTGCGCTGATCGTCGCCGACAAGGTCGACACTCTCAAGGACGGCGCAGAGGCCGCCGCTGCCGCCATCGATAGCGGCAAAGCCAAATCAACACTCGCCCGCCTCGTGGCGGTATCGAACGGACGAGCGGAATGACCGATATTCTCAAGCAGATCGAAGCCTATAAGCGCGAGGAAATCGCCTCCGCCAAATCCATGCGCCCATGGGCAGAAGTGGTGGCCGCCGCCCACGATCAACCGCCCCCGCGCGGTTTTCTAAACGCAATCAAGGATAAGCGCTCCAAGGGCCATTACGCCCTCATCGCCGAGGTAAAGAAGGCCAGTCCGTCCAAGGGCCTGATCCGCGCCGATTTCAATCCTGAGCAGATCGCCCGCGAATACGAAACCGCTGGCGCCGCCTGCCTCTCCGTTCTCACAGATCGCCCCAGCTTTCAGGGTTCGCCCAGCTATCTGGTCGAAGCCCGTGCGGCGACCAAGCTTCCGGTTCTCCGCAAGGATTTCCTGTTCGAAACCTATCAGGTCGCCGAGGCCCGTTCGTGGGGAGCCGACTGCATCCTCATCATTCTCGCCGCCGTCGGCGATGACGTAGCGCGCTACCTGCTCGACGCCGCGCAGGAATGGGGCATGGACGCACTGGTCGAGGTGCATGACCAGATCGAGCTGGATCGCGCGCTGGCGCTCGATTCAAAATTCATCGGCATCAACAACCGCAATCTCCGTACCTTCGAAACCACACTCGAAACCACTGTCACTCTCTCAGCTGGCGTGCCGTCGGACGTGCTGCTGGTCAGCGAAAGTGGCATCGTCACACATGAACATGTGACAATGCTCGACGAGCGCTGCGGCGTCGGCACCTTCCTCGTCGGCGAAAGCCTGATGCGGCAGGACGACGTTGTCGCCGCCACGCGCACCCTGCTCATGGGTGCTCCAGAGGCTATCCGCTGATGGCTGGCGGCCTAACCCATCTCAACGAAAAGGGCGAAGCCCATATCGTCGACATCGGTGACAAGGCTGTTACCCGTCGCCGCGCGGTTGCTCAGGCCAGGCTTAGCGGCAAGCCTGAAACCATCGCCACGATCCTCATCGGCGGCCTCAAAAAGGGCGACGCCCTAGCGGTCGCCCGCATTGCCGGCATCATGGCCGCCAAGAAGACATCCGAGCTGATCCCGCTCTGCCACCCCATCCCGCTCACCAAAGTCAGTGTGGAAATAGAAGGCGCTGGCGCAGACACGATCATCATTCTGGCGACAGCCGAAACGACCGGCCAAACTGGCGTCGAGATGGAGGCCCTGACCGCCGCCTCGACCGCAGCCCTGACCCTTTACGACATGGCCAAAGCGATAGACCGCGCTATGGTCATTTCCGATCTCTGCCTCCTCGAAAAGTCGGGCGGTAAGTCGGGCGATTTCGTGCGCCAGCCATGAGCCTTCTGCCCGTCGATGAGGCCCTGAAAGCCATCCTCTCCCGCGTCCCGCCCGTGACGCGGGAACAAGTGCCGCTTCACGACAGTCTGGGGCGCGTCCTCGCTTCTCCCGTTATAGCCCAGCATGATCAGCCCCCCTTCAATGCCAGCGCGATGGATGGGTATGCCGTGCGGGCCGCAGATGTGACCGAAGGCGCCTCCCTGCGCGTTATCGGCATGTCGCAGGCCGGCGCGGGCTTTTCCGGCACAATTGGCACCGGAGAAGCCGTCCGCATTTTCACCGGCGCGCCGCTGCCGGATGGTGCGGATACGGTCATCATGCAGGAAGAAGCCTTGCGCGAAGGCGATTTCGTCCGCTTCACCGCCCCTGCCCGCCCGGGCCATAGCGTCCGGCCAAAAGGCAATGATTTCGCTACGGGCGACGTGCTGATCGAGACGGGCGCACGCCTTACGCCGATGCAGACCGCGGTTGCGGCTGCCGCCAATCAAGCCAGCCTCACCGTCGCGCGCCGTCCACGCATCGGCCTTGTTGCGACAGGTGACGAGCTCGTCCTCCCCGGCACACCGCTCGGTACCGATCAGATCGTTGCATCCAATTCATTCGGCCTTGCCGCCATGCTCGCGCCCTATGCCGAGGCGATCACCGACCATGGCATTATCGCTGACGACCGCGACCGACTCCACCAGCGCCTTTCCGATGCCTTCGACGCTGCTCCAGATATTCTGATCACCACTGGCGGCGCGTCCGTCGGTGAGCACGATCTGGTGCAGGATGTCCTCAAGGAACTTGGTGTTCAGCTGGATTTCTGGCGCATCAATATGCGCCCCGGCAAGCCGCTGATGTTTGGAACCAGAGGCAAGACGCTGGTGTTCGGCCTGCCGGGCAATCCCGTTTCGGCCATGGTCACCGCCATTGCCTTCATCAAACCGGCCCTGCGCGCCTGGCTCGGTTATGGTGAGCCCGATCGTTGGCGCCTCCCCCTTGCCGGCCCGACACCGCCAAATACAGCACGCCGTCATTTTATGCGCGCCCGTCTTATTCAGACGCTAACCGGCCCCGAAGTGCTGCCGATTTCTCAGACCGATAGCGGGCATACGTCTTCGCTCGCCTATGCAGACATGCTGATCGTCCAGCCCGAACACGACGCCGGGCAGCCAACTGGCGCTATCGTTAAAACATTCCCCATCGACGCCTTCTAGCGAAAAGAAGGAAAATTCGACCGCCACTTGCAGAACATAAATGGAACACGTATGGTCGTTCCGTCTATGTTCCGATTCTGGGGTTTGGGGCCGATGCTGACACGCAAACAACATGAGCTGCTGATGTTCATCCATGAACGGATGAAGGAAAGCGGCATCCCGCCCTCATTCGATGAAATGAAGGACGCTCTCGATCTGGCCTCGAAGTCAGGCATTCACCGCCTGATTACAGCGTTGGAAGAGCGCGGCTTTATTCGTCGACTGCCCAATCGGGCACGGGCCCTGGAAGTGGTTAAACTTCCCGACTCGATGAACCCCTCCTTGGGTGGCCGCAAGGCTCGCTTCGAGCCCTCGGTTATCGAAGGCAATCTTGGCAAAGTCGCCGCTCCGCCTGCCCGGGGCAATGCTGGTTCCCCAGACGATTATGTTCGGCCAGTCTCAATCCCAGTCATGGGCCGCATCGCTGCCGGTACGCCCATAGAAGCCATTCAGACCCATTCGCACACAATCGCCGTACCGCCTGAAATGCTTGGCGCTGGTGAACATTACGCGCTTGAAGTGCGTGGCGACTCCATGATCGACGCTGGCATCTTCGATGGCGATACCGTGCTCATCAAGAAGCAGGAACACGCGTCCACCGGCGAGATTATCGTGGCCTTGGTCGACGATGAAGAAGCTACCCTGAAGCGCCTGCGCCGCAAGGGCGATACAGTGGCACTCGAAGCTGCCAATCCAGCCTACGAAACCCGCATCTTCCCGCCGGATCGCGTCAAGGTTCAGGGGCGCCTGGTGGGGCTGTTGCGGAAGTACTGATCGGGCCGTTATGCCGCTGCTGTTTGACGGCCTTACGGGCCAGAGGGCAAGTCTGTCCGCGATAAGGCTCAGATCTAACCAGATGGCTAATCAGGAACGGAAAGACGTTCATCTGATCCATGCCGCTAGCGCCAAATAAGATCGTCACTCTCGGGCCTCGTCCGAGGGTTGCTTAGGTGCAGTGCGCAGATTTCTAGGATTTGGCGCGCCCGTGCGCCACCACCTGTTCCCCCGGCGAAGGCCGGAACTCATCATGAGGTGGTGGGATCACGCACGGTAGTTTGCCTGTCGGTTTGGAGATAGCCCCGGCCCTCGCCGGGGTGACAGCCGTTGGTTGGACAGGTCATCGCACACGCCCCCTTCTTTTGCCCCTATCCGCCACACCCACAAAATACTTATCCCCGCCACCCGTGACCTGATGCACATTGTTCGCACCCCCGCCCAGGCTGCGCGGTCGCGACGAACAATCGGGGTGGGGGACCGGATGGAGATGGGGTCGCCTGTCTTCCGTTCGCGCGTATGGCGGGCCTTACCTGGCAATACCGGGGGGACC
>PJTZ01000173.1_pt1 | contig 32552 bp, 27 predicted proteins | sample 1512131 | NCBI WGS metagenome assembly PJTZ01 (sample SAMN08177679, study PRJNA422409) | Soil metagenome, whole genome shotgun sequencing project. | reverse complement strand
TTTTAACTTATTACTTTAAAATATGTATATCATTCCTGCTATTGATGTTTTGGATAAAAAGGTTGTCCGTCTGAGAGAGGGCAATTACGATGACGTCACGACGTATGACATATCATTGGAAGAGCAAATTAAAATGTATCATGCCAACGGTACCGAACTCGTGCACATTATCGATTTGAATGGTGCAAAGGGCGATTTCAGCAATCAGGACTATCTATTTGATATTATTCGTAAAACGGATATGAAGGTGCAATATGGAGGGGGAGTAAGAAGTATTGAGAAAGTAAAGGAATTGGTTGACGCAGGTATTTATCGGGTCATCGTCGGAACGCAGGCAATTACCAACCCTACTTTTTTGGAAGAATTAGCCAAACTAAATGAGGGACGCGTAAAATATGCGAAGCATATCGTTATTGCGATTGACGTGTTGGACGAAGTCATCAAATATTCCGGTTGGCTGGAAAGTTCGCCTATTAAGTTGATTTCATACATAGATAAATGTCTTTCTTTAGGATTCTTCCGTTTTCTTTGTACCGATATCAGTAAAGATGGTAAACTGGGAGGGGCCGGTGTTGAACTATATCAGAAACTTCTGGATCATTCGCCAATTATCAAACTGATTGGTTCGGGTGGAATTAGTTCCATGGATGATATCCGTGCCTTAAATGCATTAGGCCGAATGGAATCCTGCGTAGTGGGTAAAGCCATCTACGAAAACAAGATTTCCATCGATGAGATTAAAGATTGGAATCTGAAGACACTCATTAGTATCTAGTATGTTGGCGAAGCGTATCATCCCTTGTTTGGATGTAAAGGATGGCCGTACAGTAAAAGGGGTTAATTTTGTCGATCTTCGGGATGCAGGTGATCCCGTGGAGCTCGCTTGGCAATATTCGGAACAAGGAGCAGACGAACTGGTGTTTCTAGACATTACGGCTACACATGAAAAACGGAAGACAACGATAGAGCTGGTCAAGGCAGTAGCAAGACAGGTCAATATCCCTTTTACGATAGGTGGGGGGATAAATGAGTTGAAAGATGCTGAGGTGTTGCTTAATTCGGGAGCTGATAAGATTTCGATTAATTCTGCTGCAGTGCGTAATCCAACGCTGATTGATGAACTTGCCCGCTCGTTTGGTCGACAGTTTGTTGTGGTGGCAGTAGATACGCGTGTCATTGAGGGGAAGAACTTTGTTTACTTGCGCGGCGGACGAGATAAAACGGACATACAGACGGAGGACTGGATCAAGGAGGCTGAGCAACGCGGAGCAGGAGAGATTTTGTTAACATCGATGGATCATGATGGAACGAAAAATGGCTTCGACAATACATTCTTAAAGAAGATTAATGACACCATACATATTCCATTGATCGCTTCAGGTGGTGCAGGAAAACAACAGCATTTTGTAGATGTGTTTCAGCAAACAAATGTGGATGCAGCATTGGCGGCTTCGGTATTTCATTATGGAGAAATTCTGATTCCGGAATTGAAAGAAAAATTGCGGACGAACGGAATTGTGGTGAGATAAATACTTAATATTAAAATAATGTTAGATTTCGCAAAAGGAGACGGATTAATCCCCGTTGTTATACAAGATAATCAGACACTGGAAGTGCTGATGTTGGGGTATATGAATGAGGAAGCGTGGGTAAAAACCCAACAGGAGGGACGTGTAACCTTTTATTCGCGAAGCAAAAATCGTTTGTGGACAAAAGGAGAAGAGAGCGGTAATTTTCTGGAAGTAGTGTCTTCTCACATAGATTGTGATCAGGACACGCTGTTGATCAAGGTTAAGCCGGCTGGTCCTACTTGTCATACGGGTGCCCGCAGTTGCTTCCAAACGGAATATAACCAGAACTTCCTACTGCAATTGGAACGTATCGTACAGCAGCGTTACGACATGCCCACCGAGGAATCCTATGTGAATAGATTACGACAGCGGGGGTTAAATAAAATTGCGCAAAAGGTAGGCGAGGAGGCTGTGGAAACAGTCATTGCTGCATTAGCAGAGACCGAACATGATTTTATTAATGAATCTTCGGATTTATTTTTCCACCTCTTGGTGTTACTTCGGGAAAAAGGATTGGATTTACAGACGATTGCCAAGAATCTGGAAAGCCGGCATCAATAAGAAGGAAGCGGGTCATGTACACAATCGATATTTCTTTAGCTAATACGCTCTCGGGTCATCAAAACCCAATTTTCACGATATCCGGCGGGTTGGATTCCACGACTATTTTTACAGGTGGAAACGATAAGGGGGTAGTAGAGTGGGATTTGGAAAGTGGTAAATTCAGGCGTATTTTATGTGCTGTCCCGGCATCGGTATATGCACTGCAACTTCTACCGGAAGAGGGAGTTTTGATCATCGGTTTGCGTAATGGCGAAGTATGGTTCGTGGATATAGAAAAACAAGCGCTTGTTGGTAAGACGCAGACAGAAAAAGGTGCTGTATTTGCTATCAAAGTACTCCCAGAAAAAAGGGAAATCATTGCAACGGGGGAAGAAGGTGTCGCCTATGTATGGTCATTGGATACCTATACGCTGTTGTATAGATTCCATGTAGCGGACACGACGGTGCGTGTCATCGAACCTTATACTAAAGTAAATCAAATAGCTTTTGGGGATAAAAATGGTTTTGTGCATTTATATGATACGACTGATTTCCGGGAAATAGCGAAACAGCAGGTACACAGTCTGCCTGTTACCGCATTGGCAACGACAGATACAAGCTTGCTTTCGGGAGGAAGGGATGCAAAGCTTGTCCGACTGGCAAAAAAAGATTTGTCGGTTCTTCAATCGATAACCCCACATATGTTTACTGTATATGGTATACTTCCGCATCCTACGTTGCCGATTATCGCCACTATCAGTCGGGATAAATCCATCAAGATATGGGATGCATCATCGTTATCGCTGCTTAAAAACATCAGTATAGAACGTGGATTTGATGCCCATCGCCTCTCTATTAATACCGCCACTTGGGTGGAAAACCAATTAATTACCGCCGGCGACGATAAGCTCGTGAAAGTGTGGGATGTGTCTTTACAAGATATTTAATTTACCTATAAACGCTTTAATGCGGCTTTAATAAGTTGTTCTACCGATTGTTCCGGATCACTTGCTACTAAACTGTTTAATACCTTTTCTGCCTGTGGTTTGCCAAAACCCAGCATAACCAATGCCGATAGTGCCTCTTCGGGTACCGATTGTTTGGCAATAGGAAGCGGAATGAGTGCGTCCGGCCCTTGTTTTTTTAGTTTATCCTGCAGTTCGAGGATAACACGCTGCGCGGATTTCGGCCCTATTCCCTTTATTTTCTGGATAACCTGAACTTGACCATTAATGATCGCACTTTGGATTTCTTCGGGTGTAATGGAAGAAAGCATCATACGCCCTGTATTTGGGCCGATACCTGACACGGAAATCAAATGGTTGAACAATTGTCGCTCTCCTTCCGTCGCGAAACCATAAAGCGTTTGGGAATCTTCTCTAACTTGAAAAGAAATATACAGCTTACAGTTCTCTTGATCTTTGATCTGACTAAAAGTCGTCAGTGAGATATGGACATGATAGCCAATCCCACCCACGTCAAGGACAACATGGGTGGGGGCTTTGAATATTAGTTTTCCGTTAAAATAATCGTACATATTTATTTGTTTTTCTCGTGTTCTTGCACATCCACCACAGCAATGGTAACCATGTTAACAATCTCACGAACGGAACTATCTAGTTGCAATACATGCACAGGCTTGTTCATGCCCAGTAGGATTGGTCCTAACGCTTCTGCATCTCCTGCTTCCTGCAACAATTTGTAAGCGATATTTCCCGATTCTAGATTAGGAAATATCAGGGTATTTGCCGGCTCACCATTTAAGGTACTAAATGGAAAATTGGAACGTAATAAATTACTATTTAATGCGAAGTTTGCTTGAATATCACCGTCTGCAATGATGTGAGGTGCTTTCTCTCGTAATATTTTTGCTGCTTCACGTACTTTTGTAGCAGTGAACCCTTCGTTTGAGCCGAAATTGGAATAAGATAATAGCGCAATGCGCGGAGTAATATTGAAACGTTTAACAGCTTCATCCAATAAAATGGCGATGTCGGCCAATTCGTCCGGTGTAGGGTCTGCATTAACAGTCGTATCACCAAAGAAAAGAGGACCTTTGGACGTGAGCATAATATACATCCCTGCAACGCGGCTGTTTGGTTTTGCGCCGATAACTTGTAATGCTGGACGTATCGTCGTTGCGTAATTTCGGGTCAATCCTGAAATCAAGGTGTCAGCTTCGCCAAACTGCACCATACTAGCCGCGAAATAGTTGCGGTTGGTTGCTAGCAATTTGGTAGCTTCATGCTCTGTCAGACCGCGGCGCTGTCTCTTGGTATAAAGATGCTGTACGAATTTGTTGAAACGTTCTGAGTCTTTTTCTTCAGCAGGATTGATGATTTTTACATCGTCGAAATCGAAGTTGTATTCTTGGATCAAGCTCTGGATCTTCTCTCTGTCTCCTAATAAGATAGGGAAAGCGATTCCCTCTTCTTTTACGATCTGTGCTGCTCGGAGTGTTTTGTAATTGTCTGCCTCTGCAAAAACGACCCGTTTTGGGTTTTTCTTGGCTCTGCTAGTTAAATTACGGATAATCCGATCGTCTTTACCCAAACGCTTGCGAAGATCTTCTTTATATTGTTCCCAATCTTGTATTTCTATTCTAGCAACCCCAGAAGCCATGGCTGCTTTTGCTACAGCTACGGATACTTCTGTGATCAAACGAGGATCGGTTGGCTTCGGTATGATATATTCGGGACCAAATTTCAAGTTGTTCGTATCGTAAGCTTGATTTACTTCTTCGGGTACAGGTTGTTTTGCTAGCGTAGCGATGGCGTTAACAGCAGCAATTTTCATTTCTTCGTTAATGCTGGTCGCACGAACGTCCAATGCACCTCTAAAGATGTAGGGGAAGCCCAATACGTTGTTTACTTGATTCGGATAGTCCGAACGGCCGGTGCCCATAATTACATCAGTCCGTGTATCCAAGGCTAAATCGTAGGCAATTTCGGGGTTAGGATTGGCCATGGCCAATACAATCGGTCTTGGCGCCATTGAAAGCAGCATTTCCGGTGTTAACACGTCTGCGGCGGATAGCCCGATGAATACGTCAGCATCTTTTACAGCGTCGGCGAGGCTGTGAATATCACGATCTGTCGCCCATTCAGCTTTTGTCGAACCTAGGTTTTCCCGGTCTTTACGAATCACCCCTTTACTGTCCAACATAACAATATTCTCCTTGGAGGCTCCTACGGCTACATACATGGCCGTACAGGAAATGGCTGCAGCCCCGGCTCCATTTACGACGATTTTGACTTGGCTGATGTCTTTATTGATCAACTCACAAGCGTTGATAAGGGCAGCACCCGAGATAATAGCTGTTCCGTGCTGGTCATCGTGCATGACCGGAATATTCATTTCTTCTTTTAGACGACGCTCAATCTCAAAACACTCAGGAGCCTTAATATCTTCTAAATTCACGCCCCCAAAAGTCGGTTCAAGCGCTTTTACGATATTGACAAATTCGTCGACATTTTTAGTGTCAAGCTCAATATCAAAAACGTCTATATCAGCGAATATCTTGAATAATAAACCTTTTCCTTCCATTACAGGCTTACCAGCCTGTGCACCAATATCACCTAATCCCAATACAGCAGTACCATTACTGATAACTGCAACCAGGTTTCCTTTGGAAGTATATTTGTATGCGTCCTCATTATTTTCAGCAATGGCCAAACATGGTTCAGCTACACCAGGTGAGTATGCCAATGATAAATCTCGTTGTGAATTGTGGGGCTTTGTTGGAACAACTTCAATTTTTCCAGGTCTACCTTTGGAGTGGTAGTCCAAAGCGTCTTTTTTTCTATTGATACTCATTTGTTTAAATAAAAAGTAAAAATGAACTTTAAATTGTACGGCTACAAAGCTAAAACTTCAAAAGAAGATTAGCGAATTTTTAATGTTATTTAAGACTATTCAATAATTTAAACATCTCTTGCCGCATGGCGGACGTGCTTCCTGTGTAGTTATTAACCAGAAGCGAAAATGTAACCGGCGTACCTGTTTTACCTGTATGGAAACCGGTATATCCCAAAACTCCGCCAATAGTGCCACTTTTCATCGTTATACCATTGATAGTGGGCAGGCTTTTTTGAAAATCGGCAAACCACGGCCTGCCTTGTGCATAATGCATGATTTTGGCCATGGCTAATGTCGTAACACGGTTTTGCGAAGAAAGCCCGGAACCATCTTGGATACTCAGTTCACTGTTCGGTATGCGCAGTTTTTGTTCCCAATACTTGCTTAGCAATGATGCTGCCTTCTGGGTAGTAGATTCGTTATGGCTGATGATACCGAAACTTTTGAGCATCACCTCACCATATAGGTTGATACTTTTTTGATTGAACCAGTGTACGATGTCTTTCAAAGCAGGAGATTGATGTGTGTCAAGTTCATGTTTTTGTTGATTTAGTGTTATCCCTTGATTTAATAGACGTTTTCCTGTGGTCGGTATGCTATCTACAGTAATACCCGCATCTGATAACGAGGTTGTCAATTGCTGTGCTAATGCCAAAGCGGGATCCGGTATTGCTATTTCGATTACCTTTTTTAGATCTCTTCCGTAAGTTCCACGTAAATATACCATATCAGAGTACGGTGCAGAATAGGCATAGACGTTGTCACCGGAACCATTTGCTCCTGTCGTAACCTCATTGATTAATGTAATTCCAGAAAACGGGGTATTGGTAGAGGCAATGTTGGCGGGTTGTCCTATAGTACTTGGCGAGAACGTAATACCAGCTTTATTTTCACGCCAATTTAACCCCGAAATACCTGCGCCGTAATAATTTCCTATATCCACCCAGTTCCACGTGGGCGGAACATCATTGCCGTTTAGATATAGATCGTCGCCTACTATACGCCCGTTGATATGATTAATACCAGCATGCTGAACTTTATATACCCACTTGTTCAGCAGGGTTTCTGCTTTTGTGTTGGTATAGCGGTCGCTACCTAACGTCGGATCGCCGGAACCGATGACAATGATGTCACCATGTAGGACGCCCAAGCTGTCAATTTCACCGGTGTAGGCCAGCTTGGTTTGATAGATATAATCCGGTCCTAAAATATCTAATGCGGTGATCGAGGTGATGACCTTCATCGTGGAAGCTGTCGGTAATCCGATGGAAGCATTATTTGTATATATCGGTTGCCCTGTTTTGCCGTCCAATACCGTGAAGGCCGCGATTCCATTAGGGAATTTGCCACTTTTTATAAACTGTTGATAGGCGTTGTTGATGTTGTCTCGGAGCGCTTGTCCGTAACCTGGGTGCGTGGACAAAAATGTAAATAGGATTAATATTGTATAGATTGTCTTCTTTACCATATCTTGTTTTTTATGCAAACATAAAGAAAACGATTTTTGTTTCCACTTTTGGCTATTTCATTACATATTTTCTAACTTGCGTAGATAATAGAAACGAATGCATATGACATATAGAGAACGCTTAGAAGCTATTAGGAGAGAGATGAAGTCGCTAGGGATTGATGCTTATATCATTCCGTCGTCAGATCCACATATTAGTGAATATTTACCGGATCGTTATAAGTGTATTGCCTGGGCTTCTGGTTTTACCGGATCAGCAGGAACATTGGTCATTACGGCTGATTTTGCAGGATTGTGGACGGATGCGCGATATTTTGTGCAGGCAAATGAACAATTGGAAGGAACGGGATTCGAACTCGTGAAATTGAAAACGCAAGGTGCTGCGGAATATGCAACGTGGTTGGCGGAGCAGCTTCCTGCTGCTAGCCGCGTGGCATTTGATGGAAATCTAGCTTCGGTAGCATTGGCGAAGGCAGTTAAAGATGCGTTGTTACCGCTGGAAATTGTAGTAGACGGTCATGTGGATATTTTAGAGACGATCTGGAACGACAGACCGATATTACCGACAGCTCCTGCATTTTTATTGGATGAATCCACTACGGGAGAAAGCACGATAAGCAAATTAAATCGTGTCCGCGAGAAAATGAAATCTAAACGTGTTTCTGCCCATCTCGTTTCATCCCTAGATGATTTGGCATGGTTGTTAAATATCCGGGGGAACGATGTGCCATGTAATCCTGTGGTTTTAGGATTTGTATTGTTAGTGGGGAACGAAACCACTTTATTTATCGATCTTAATAAATTGAACGATAAAGATAAAGGGACACTGGAGGGATCGGCAGTGCAGATAAAACCTTATGCGGAAGCTTTTCAAGCGGTTTCTTTATTAGACATTGACGCTATCTTGCTGGATCCAAAACGGACCTGCTTCGCGATGTATGACTCCGTTCCGAAATCTACTAAAATAATAGAGGATCTCAATCCATCCACGTCAATGAAAGCTGTGAAGAACAAAGTGGAAGCTGCACATACGCGGAATGTGATGGTTAAAGATGGTGTGGCAATGACTCGTTTTTTCAAATGGGTAGAAGAGGAAGTTACACACGGAGCGTTGTCAGAAATTTCGATTGCAGATAAACTACAGAAAATACGTGCCAAAGGAAATGATTTCGTTGATATTTCCTTTGATACTATTGCAGGCTATCGAGCGCATGGTGCGTTACCGCATTATAAAGCCACCGAGGAAAGTAACGCTGTTTTGAAACCAACGGGACTATTGCTCGTGGATTCGGGTGGACAATACGAAGATGGTACAACGGACATTACGCGGGTCGTATCGCTTGGCAATATCACGGAAGCAGAAAAAACAGACTATACCCTCGTTTTGAAAGCGCTGATTGAAGGTTCCCAACTGGTGTTCCCTAAAGGAACACGAGGGTATCAGATAGATGCGGTTACAAGACGTCCACTTTGGGAATCGTTACGCAATTATGGGCATGGCACGGGGCATGGCGTGGGTTTTTTCCTAAATGTACACGAAGGACCGCATGTATTTAATCCGACGAATGTTGATATACCTGTCGAAGAGGGGATGATTTCTTCTATCGAACCGGGATTATATCGAGAAGGAGAGTACGGCATCCGTATTGAAAATCTCGTTTTGAGTAAAGGTTTTGAATCCAATCAATTTGGGGATTTTATGCATTTTGAAACCTTAACGATCTGTTATATTGCAACGGATCTCGTTGATAAATCTTTATTGGATGATAAGCATGTGCAATGGTTAAATAACTATAACGCATGGGTATTCGAGAAGCTAGCGCCTCATTTGGATACGGATGAAACGGAGTGGTTGAAGGAAAAGACGAAAGCGATATAATTTAGTTTTGAATGAATGAATTGTAGGGCAACCGGAACGGTTGCCCGTTATTTTGATCTATTGATTCTTTTTTGGATTAAAAGCTGCAATGATTCCTGCCGGATTTAAGTTTTCGTCGTTGAGTAGGTAAGCGTAAGTGCGATTTTTATATATATAAAGGGTAGACAGTGAAACTAATAGACTGTCAAAAAGTTTATCTTTTGTATCAAAGAGAAGTGTTTGTTTATCGTACTCTTTTTGGTCTCTATCATATAAAGGTAATTCCATTTCGTGACTACCGATGGTTTCGTAGGATTTCCGGGGAAAATTAAAACCTATTACATCAAATTTAAGTACAATGTGACTGCACTGCTTGGGGACATAAAGGTTACGGTGTGTTTCGAAAGCGGGCAATTGTATGTATGTGTTCCCCACTTCATCAAACGATACTTTAGGATCAAAATACACATAATCATAAATATGGCACTTTTCGTTGAATTGAAAGTCTACTAACCGTTTGATGTTACCATCCTTAACTTGCATAAACCCTTTGGTTGCTTTCCCGTTGCCCCGTAAAACACGTTGCATAAGTTTCACAAGCCGATTGTGCATCTGACCATCGTGTACTTTCCTGTGAGCAACGATGAATGCCCTTCGGATAAGCGATCCTGCAGAACTTGCGGTACCGAAATCGGAAGCAGCCGCTTCTGTCCATTGTGTTTGCCGAATTTTACCCGTAGGTTTGGTCTGCACAATATTTTGTGTGCCGACTTTGCGATTGACCACATTCCCAATCTGGCCTCTCAAATATCCATTATCAATTACTGCCATACCCCAAATGTATTGTTTTATGTTGTTGATAGATAAGTTTTTGTGAATTTTTCTAAAAATGAAAATCGTGAGGTACCGGGCATTATCATTTTTATAATCGTGAAGTACGGACGATTATGAAAATGATAATGAGTTTCTGCTACGATCCGCTAATGCTGTACCTATGGCATACCCCTGCTTCGCTAATACCAGTAGCTGTATACAGGGTATAACCACCGTGAAATTAACTTGTCAACGATATAAACTTGGACTCAACATGGAGAGAACATGGACTCACGGCGGACACACCTACTATGAGGGGTAGATGATTATCGGATCATCTGGGAAAGATTGTCGGCGTATTGGAGCGTGAGCTGTTAGGCCGTATCAATAGATAAACGCTTGAAATGAGGTTCTGTTGCCGATGACCATAAAGTTTATCTAGATTTCACATGTAAAGGCTTTGTTGACAAATCGCCTATCTTTGTTATATTTTCTATTCAATGGTTTGGTTAAATAGCGTATATGTATAGAAAAAATATATAAATAGTTTGTTTATTGAAGGTTTATTTATATGTTTGTATAGAAAAACTATACATAACGAACGATATGAATTCAAATTTCCATATGAACAGCGGCGGAATAGCCAAGGATAACGATTTTTCTTCAAATAAAAATGCACAAACCATCAATCACATCTATCTTCATCCCAGTTCCAACCAGAGTGAATTTGATGACTGGGTGAGAAGGATTGGATCCCTATTACAGGTGGGCTCTGACTATGAAGCGCTAAAACCCGCTCTGGAGCTTATTGTAGCGTTATTTGAACCCACCCGACTGTTTGTGATAGACCATTCTGCATTGTCTGATTTTGATATAGACTCTTGGGTAGAGATTCTTGTGGTTATAGATGAATCGCAAATCAGCTCAAAGAAACTCACGAAAGGTATTCTCGATATGGCATGTTTCAAACAAAAGAACGTTGCGATTCATTTCGAAACCTCCGGCATAGTTGAACGCGGTATTGAAAATGCTCATCCTTACTATTGTAAGTTTTGCACAGAAGATAACCTCGTGTTTTCGAATAGTCCCTACCGACTTCCAAAAGTTTCGGATAACGCATTGTCTGAACTGAATCAAGAACTGCCCCAGCGCTTTGAAAAGTTCTTCGCATAAACTAGTTTATGTTTGTCGGAAGCAGAGCAATTGACAAAAAAACAATCAGCTAACCTAGCGGCATTGATGCTTCATCAGTGTATGGAATATCTGTATAAGAATATTTTGTATGAATATGAGCACAAATTTTACAAGACTAAACTTTTATGCCGGCTGCATGCTAAAGTGAAAAAATTTTTACCACAGGTATGTTCGCAAATGAGCAAGGGCACTATTAATGCGCTCGATGATACGAGATGGATAACTGCTCCAGGCTACGATATAGGAGACATCTGGGATGTACAAGTTGTAATGGAAGAAGTAACTAAAGTACTAGGGCTTGTAAAGGCAACTTTTGAAAAACAAATTGCATTATTATATGGAAACAACGCAATCTAAATTGCCTCGAAAATCAATATGGATTTGGGACGAGGACTACCCGTATTCATTAACACAAGAAGAGCTTAAAAACCCTTCACTGGCTTTAGAAGATATTTTTAAACATTATTCACTTACGGATTGTCAATACTTACTTTGGGAGTGGAAACACTGCCATTATAGACCGTATCTTTTTTCTTTTGGAAATGGATTGCATACGCTCTATCACTTCAAGTGTAGACTACAAAAGCTTCTTAATGTTGCATGGCTTATAGACGAGGAATTTAGTTGCTCGCAGTTATTGATTCCATGCAATGATACCTCCTTTCAGACTTTCAGAAATACTATTTACTGTATCTTCTTAGGAGAAACAAGAAACTCATTGAAGACCACAATTACGCAATTATTTAACGAAGAAGATGGGCTTCAGGGGTTTATGAATGTATTGAGACATTGGTGGGATTTGGGTATAGATTGGCGACATCTAGATGTTGGTGACAGGTGCCAGGTAGGGAATGAAATCCCTGAATTTAGGCGTCTTATGCTGATGATCGAACTAATGTATTTTATTTATAAAAGTAATTATATGAGGGAAGAAACTAATCTATATGCAGCAAGTGCTTACCTTTCTTTGGAAGAAGCAAAGCACCCGGCAAAGACACTGATGAAAATCTTCAGCAAATGGGAATATGAAGATTTGAAGAAACTTCTTCGAGACCTCTTTTATACCATGCATACTCATTGTGGTCTTGAGGAGGGAATCATGGGAAGTCGATGTGGAATTATACACACTTATCATAAACTGATCGGATTGGCGCATACACTATCGTTACAGGATAATAGATATTTTGAAGAAGAGAAACATTTTACAATGAATTATTCCGACGTCGGAGACTTCTCTACTGAATATAATTTTTATCCACTTCACTATTTATTAGAGACCGATGTAGCAAATCTAATTAATAATTTGAGAGGATACGATTATCATTTATTGCACAGAAAGCTTCACGAGTATGCACTTCTACTAAGCGGAAAAGATGGAAGTTTTGAGGAGGAAGACGGACGGAGAGCAGTTCTGTTATTCCAAGAATTGGAAAAATTAATGGAAACGCTTTATCTCCTGATGCTAGATAGGATTCAAATAGATTGGTAGGTTAAAATATAAATATTATGGATTTATTAAAACAAATTGGCCTCATCGATTTAGAGACGAGTAAACGTGATATGTCTTATGAAAGCATGCTGACATTATATTGGGAGTTTTTTGATGCCGCAGGATATGAAAGCCATTTGCTTGCAAATGACAAGCTTTTAAGAACAGTGATGTCAAATGACATCTATCCTGATTTATATGCTGGAAATGCGATCTACCAGTTGGAATTGAATAGAAGATTAATAGACCTGGGTTGGTTATATTTAACGTACAAGGAAGAAAAAGGTGCTGCGAGTGAAATAAATAACGTGTCTAAGCAGCAAGAGTATCGCCCAAAGTTTGACTATAGTCATGAAAGTACATACTACTTCGACGATTATTCGTGGTTAGGAATGGAATTCGATAAGGACCATGATCCATTTAAACAGGAGGATGATTACAACGAAGTAGTTTCTAGATTTAAAGGAAAAGTGCGATGGTTAACGTTGGATGAGATCGCCGACCCCTATTCATTTTATGCATCAGCTTTTGATAAAAAGACACATCAAGATTGGATACAACTCCTCACGATTTGGGGAGAGTATACATTTTTACCAAAAAGTATTTGCCATGCAATGGACGGAGGCGAAGTATATGATAATTATGTACTCTTTCAAAAATTGACGGAAATGGCTTACTTAATACACCATTATGAAGATTACGTCCCGGATTCAAGAACGTTCTTGTATTTGGATTTTTGCGAATACCCTTCTAGTCTGTCGATAGACGAAATTATAAATCCACAACTGGTACTATTTGGTATGTTTGAAAATAGGACCAAAGAAGAAACTATTAATGAGTTTTTTTGGTGGGTGGATTCTGTTCTTAATGGTGCATACACAGCTGATTTCAGCCGGACGTATAATATATACGTAGCCATCATAAAACTTGCGGAGTTTTGTTGGATATTTAAACCTTATGTTAGAAAGGGAGCGAGTCTGAAAAGTCGTGCGGAGAATGATGAAAATGCCTACTACGCATCTTTTTTTGAAACATTAAGCTATCACAACCAATATTTGGATCCAAGAGAGAAAGAGCGTCCGCTATATGCTCTTAATTGGGTTTTCGCTACCTATAATAGAGACCTGGGTTCACTTAGATCTGTATTAAGATGGACGTTTGAAGCGTCTTTTCAAAGTAAATCGTCGCTACTTAACGATACCATGATAAAGGATTTAAAAACGAATTGTGCTAAATTGATAGAGCTGACGCATTTCATTTATATGGTTATGTTACAAGAAAAGAAGTAGCTATACCATTTACGCGCAATCTGCCTCCTGAGTATGCGCCCATTTTTTTTCTTAGCAACCCCTTAGCCTCTTGAGAGGAGACGTAAAGTCGTAGATTAAATAGTTTCCAATTTGGAAACTATTCCTTATTTTTGTACAAAATATGATTATATTGAAATTAAGCCTATTGGACGCTTTTAAGAAGAAGCATGCCAATAGTCGGAAAAGCATAGACGCATGGATAACCTTAGTAAGATTGGCTGAATGGACGAAAAGTCAAGATATCTTGCAAGATTTTCCTACTTCAAAGATTGTTACCGCAAGCAGGGCGCGATTTAAAATTGTAGGAAATAAATATAGATTGATTATTGAAGTTGAATATTTGGATAAATACGTTGATATCAGGTTCATCGGGACACATGAGGAATACGATAAAATCAACGCTAAAACGATATAACTATGTGGTATTTATTAGAAGATAAAAAAGATTACGAAAAAGCATTGAATCGCTTTGAGGAAATAAAGTATGTCAAACGGGGAACTGTCGAGCATAAAGAAAAAATGTTGCTCGTTACACTTATTTCTGACTATGAGGCAAAAACTTTTCCTGTATCCGATATCGATCCAATCGAAATGATTAAAATTAGAATGAAAGATTTCGGGTTTACTCCAAATCAATTAGGAAATAAAAGTTCTGTCAGCAAGGTGCTTAATTATAAAAGACCGCTAACGCTTAGTATGATTAGACACTTTTCAAAATTGTTGAAAATTCCAACGGGTTTTTTGGTGCAGGAATATGAATTGAAAACTTAAGAGAGAGTCAAAGCAATCGAGCAATTCTCATCTATATCTGGAACATAGACAAGTGGCCGAGGTTGTATCCTTAATTGAGTTCGTGCGAATGTTTTTATCGAAATAAATAAACCAATTCTAAAGTAGATAGTCTATCCTCGTAAAGACCTTGTTGATATGAAGAAATTTATCGTTTGTGTGGCGTTAGTGTTGTCGTTTTCTGTTCTGTTTGCACAGCGGGGTGCTATAGAAACGGATATTTTTGGAGCACTCCAGTATACATCCGCCGATGGAGATTATAGAGCCAGTCTCGAAAAAAATATCTTTGATGACTTGATATTTAAAGATAGTCGCAATAATAAACATCAGTACGAAAAGAAATATCTAGATAAGGCTGAGCCTGGTTTGAGCGGGAATAAGGATGCTCAAGTCAGGCTGCTATGGAGGTTGGTAAGGGAAAATAGCAGACGTACCGACTATAGCGCTACTTTTAAGGTAGATATCTTTGATAAGACAATAATTGAGGATAATAAAGGCTATAAGCTGGAGAAAGGGAAGGATATCTTTGGGAACATCAATGTAGAAGAACGGGTGAATGGCTCTCAAGCACAACTCAAGAGAAACCTGAGGGGAGGTCTAGAATACACTCGGGATAAGCATAAGGCTTCTTTTGATAAAGATATATTCGATAAGTGGATTTATAAAGATAGTTTTGGGAATGAGATTCAGTTTGGTCAAGCAACCTGGCAACGTATCCTGGACCAGTACGGCACGGACGAAGAGTTTTTTTGGGAGCTGCTAGATCGATACTTTTACAAGGTATAACCTAGTTCTACCACTTATGATACTGGTCAGTGCAGTCGTGAGCATTGTTCGTGTTCCAGTTGATAAGATATCCCCATTGGCCCATCTGACAATACGGATGTCTCAAAAAGCATTACGTATGATTCAACGGTATAGCACGTTGTCCCAAAGCATATTACTTCTGGTTTATCAGTATGTCATTTTGTGTTAAAAGTAATCACTTTTGACGCAAAAGTACGACACTTTGGTAAGCGTATACTCCTAGGGAACAATGTTTTCTACCTTTCACGCCGCAATTAAAATACGATCGTATTTAGGGCTTATTTTGTTCTAAGTGTAAGTTGCTATTTTAATGCTCCTCTCCCAAAAGCTGAAAGGTGTTGTCAATATGTTTCTCAGAAGCTTTCCAGTCGTCGTGTCCGGGTATAACCAAATTGATCTCTGGATAGTGGGCTAGTAATCTAGCAAGGGACGGCTTCCATTCCTCCACCTTACCGTCACCAGTGAAACCGAGATTTTTGGCGTCGGCACTTTTGATAAAGCAACCGCCGTCCAGAATTTTGTAATCGGGAAACCAGACCACTACATTGTCCATGGAGTGTCCCGGACCGAAGAAATCAAATACAAAAGATTCTCCACCAACCGAATACATCTTACCTTCTTCGATCCTATGTGTGGCCAGCGGTTTACTGTTCGCACGCAATAGTTCGTTGGTGCGCGCTGTAGCGTGAGTCGGGATACCGATTTTTTTATAATACCCGAAACCTCCCGCACGATCTTCGTGCCAGTGCGTGGCATATACACCGATGACTGGCAGACCGTGCTTTTCCTGTATACTATCTAAAAGCGGTTGATATTGGGTAGAATCCCACGGGGTATCGAAAAGCAATACACCCTTTTTTGTGATGAGGTATAACGCATTCGCTGAAACTTTTGTGCCTTCATATTCTTGATAGGTGGTGTAAAGGTAGAGGTTAGGGTTGATCTGTTCTATGATCAAGGGCTTTTCTTGCCCAGATAGTTTGACTTGTTTGGTACCTTTCTCTTTTTCTATCCAGATCCGGTTTAGCCATAGCTCCTCGTTTCCTTCTACTTGAAACTCTACGCTGTATTGACCTGCTTGATCGACGGTAATTTCACCAATGCGGTTGTCTACAAACTCATCCGTGTAGTTGTCTTCATTTGGTTCGGCGACTACCTTTCCGTTTGGAGCAATAGAGGCCTGCAATATATGGTCACCCAAGCGCACCGAGATGGGAATATCTTCGTTCGTAGGGTTGTGGGCTGACAAGTCTAAATTATACATTCCGGCCTCTGGAAGATACAGATTCCAGGATATTTTCTCACCTGTTGTCTGTACGTATGTAGGGCGTGTTTGGTCGTGCTGGATAAGGTTAATGTCTTTCTTATTGGAGGCATTATCTCCCGATAGAGCAAATCCTCCGAAAGTAGACTCGGCGACAATAGAAGGAACAGTTACGATATCTTTATATGTCAATCGGATAACGGATATAAAGGGATCACTTTGTTGCTGAGGGAGTTTTATGTGCGTCAGAGGACCATATTGTTCAAAATCCAGCGGTTGGCTTCCGTTCACCAATAGCAATTCAGCTTTTTGAGGAGGGCTGTTTATACCTGATAATCGTAGCTTTCCGTCCAGCGGCCAGTTGAATACATGGAGATAGATGGTATTGCTTTTTCTATTTTTTGTGATTTTACCCCAATCATGTTGACTGACTTGCAGATCAAGTCCGGTATTGCCATAAAGAGCTTCGCCGTATCGACCTAACCATTTACCAATATCATGAAGGCGGCTAATGCTTTCGTAAGGTACCGTGCCATCAGCTCTTGGTCCAATATTCAATGTAAAACCTCCATTGAGGGCTACATTACTGATCAGCGACTCAAAAAGTTGACCTGTTGATTTCCAATTTTTTTCTTGTCCGTTGTAACCCCATGAATGAGCAATCGTGCCGGGAGTTTCCCAGGGATGGCCGACATAGCTTGTACCAAACTGATTGTCGCCTAGTGTTTCAAAGTCAACATATTTGGCGTCGGTTGGTAGTCCGAGACGGGAATTGATTAGGCAATTAGGCTGCAATTCCCGGATAAGAGCAACGGCTTGTTCCAATTGTTCTCTTTTGAATATGGTCTTCTCGTAGGGTATCCACATATCAAACCACATCATAGCGATATCACCATAATTCGTTAGGAGTTCCCGCATTTGTGGAATGGCCTTTTCCTGCCAATACTGATTGAATTGTTCGTCCGTAACATGACCTGTTAATTCCTGATTATGGTCCCAAGCGTAAGGATGTTCCCAATCAAGCCAATGCGAATAATAGAAGCCTAGTTTCATCTCATGTTTACGACAAGCATCAGCAATTTCCTTAATAATGTCCCTATTTGTGCCCGACAGTTTCGGTAGGGAATAATCACCAACTTTCGTGTCCCATAGTGCTACGCCGTCGTGATGTTTCGATGTGATGATAATGTATTTCATACCGGATTCTTTCGCTAACACGACCCATTCCTCCGGATTAATTTTGTCCCAGACGAAACGCTTTGCCAATTCGCCATACGCTTCTTTAGATATACGGTTGCGGTAGCGTATCCATTCCGCATAATTATTGGCATAACGGAGTTTCTCTCCTTTCCATAACCCTTCGGCCGCACTATACAATCCCCAATGGATAAACATGCCGTAACGTGCGTCTTCGAACCATGCTGTACGAGGAGGTTGGGCTTGTGTAAACGAAAGGGTTAAAAGATAAAGTGCTATAATAAATCCAAAGATTTTATATTGCTTATGTTGTACCATGTTAAATGGGATTGACAATTCCTAATATACATGAAATTAATAAATAAAATAGGGCCGTTTAAATCTAGACGGCCCTATTTGTGTAAGGGTTTTAATACAAGCCTTAGTTTTGTTTGGCCCACCAAAGTGGTGTAAATAAATTGTCAGCTCCACCCAATAATGATACAGCTTCATTATAGTTCTTTTGGTCTGCATTTCTAAAACTTGAAGGATACCTTAATCTTTGTGGGAAAAAGTTTACCTGGTTTTGCGTATAGTTAGAAGCAGTCAACTGTGGTATCGATGGGATCGGTTGTTCTACAGCAGGGTTCTCAAAGAAAGGCAGCCCCAACCGTCTGTGATCGCTCCACGCTTCCAATGCCAGATACGGGAATGTACCAATGTATTTTTGTGTGATAATTTTGGTCAACTTGTCGTTTTTTACATTACCATTCTGATAAATCGTATTAGATGGATAGGCGATTTGGACAGTTCCCGTCTGATTTGTGTAAGCATCCTTGTAGCTAGCAGTGAATGTTGCAGGAGGTTCAGTGACATGATCGTAATTTACGGATGTCCCTGCTCTGTTATAATCGGTGGAACTCAGGTATTCGTTTACAAATTCAGATACGTTCCAGTAGGCGAAATTTTCTGCAATACCCCTTTCGTAGGCAGCTTTATCCGACATGGGCGTAGCCCATCCTCTTAAAGCGGCTTCCGCAATTAAGAAATAACTTTCCCATGAAGCAAAGAATAGCCGTCTTTGTGAGTGATTCCTGAATTTGTTAATCATTCCTGGTTGTCTGCCATTCTGGCCACGAAATACCATTGCCGCACCTTTTGCTCCCCATGTTCCGGCGCTAAAGGCATTCCATGTGTTTTTGGTATCCAGTTCGTCTGTTCTTGAATCGGACACGGTGATGGTTGCTCGCTGATTGGAGGCTTCTGACCAATATTCCGGATCGGTGGTGTTGCCTGGAACGAAGAATGCTTTGTAAGCGCGAGGATCCATTTTATTAGGCAGTCCATCTAAATAATAACCTTGGCTTGGGTCATTTGATCTTGTTGAAAAGTTATTTAGGTATCGGATGCCCATATCGTTCTCGTTCTTGATGGCACCAAGAATTTCAGGGTTTGTAAACTGATCCGCCGTTTCAATCCCTCCTAATCCAATAAAAAGGTTGTTGAGCGTTGTTGAGATAATCTGTGTATTCCAAGAACGCGACATGACACCTGCCAACGGATCCCAACCATCTTTCTCTTGTACACTAAAATCATGTGAAGCGTCTTGAATATAACGACCCGAAGCGACAGCGTCTTCAAATTCGGCTTTCGCTTTAGTGGGATCTATCTCTGACAAACGCATCGCTAAACGCATGCGCATCGAATTTGCGTAACGTATCCATTTGTCCCAATCGAAACCATACGCAGCATCCCAATCACTTATATCTGCGGCGCTAATAGACTCGTCTATCTGCGCAGGTGCATTTTTCAATTCCTCTAACATGTGGTAATAAACATCTTTTACAGAATCGAATTTTGGATTGATGCCTTGAAAGGCTTCAATAGGCGCCGGACCAAAATTGTCGGTCAATTCACTCATCAAATATATACGCCAAATCCGCGCAACCTGCTTGAGATTTTGGTTGTATACTTCGGCCGTACCGTTTTCTTCTTTAACGTCAGCAATTTCCATTGCTGTATTTGCGTTATTTAACCATTCAGATAAGTAGCGCCAGTAGTCAACATTATAAGTATCGTCATCTGCACCTATATTCAATACATTCATATAGTGATGATGGGCGGCTGTTTTCCAATAATAAATATAGACACGCTCACCGATATGTGGATCCTGCTGGGCTCCGATGATAGCATTGTTCAAAAAGTATTCAGGTCTGACCTGTTGCTCATCTGCCAGCGTAGGATCGATATTCATCTCTTCAAACTTATTACAAGAAGTTGCGAGCGTGCTGATCATGATGGCGATAGCTATTTTAGAAGTTATTCTTTTCATTTTTCCTTAATTTAAAAACCTACTGATATGTTAAAGAAATAAGATCTGGATGTTGGGAAAGCGAGATATTCAAACCCGACAGCATTTGAACTCAATGCAAATGTTGATTCCGGATCTATACCGTTGGCGTTATTTTTAAGCATAGCGAGATTGTTGACTGATAATCCGAATCTAGCGTTTTTTACAACGGAAGATTTCAAAAGGTGGGCTGGAATAGTATAATTCAGCTGTAAGTTTCGGATACGAATATTGGTAGCATCGTATAGATTGGCTTCTGTGATTCCTAGGTTATTGGCGCCGGCTACCGCACTCCAATAGTCTTCTGGTCTCACAGCAGTTGTATTGGTTATGTACTCACTGCCATTCCAAATTACACCATCTACAACAAAATTTTCTCGCTGCCCATTAACAACAGTTTCCGCGGAATTTCCAAAAAACTGCAGTCTTTGGTTTGTTCCGGAGAAGATCTTGCCGCCGAAACGCCCGTCAATTTGGAAACTCAAGCCGAAGTTTTTGTAGGCAAAGGTATTCGTCAAACCCACTAATGCGCGTGCCGTCTGATCTCCCAATAGATGTGTGTCTGGAGCCATCTGCGGAAGCCCCGTTTCCGATTCTAAAATCAACTGTCCGTTATAAGGGCTGCTCGCATCTTCCACACGGAGGTATTTTGTGCCATAGATAGCGCCATACCGTTGTCCAGCTTGTGCAAATATCTGAACATTATCATAACCTCCAAGTACGAGGCGATCAGCTTCGGGATGTAATTCAATGATTTTATTTACATTTCTGGACACATTTGCCGAAGCGTTCCAACGCAAGCCATCTGGGTTTCTCAAAATATCTGCGTTAAGCACAAACTCAAATCCTTCGTTTTGGATGTTTCCGGCATTAGCTTTGAAGAAACCATATCCAGAGAGATTATTCATCGGAATATCAAGCAATTGATTTGTAGAGTTGTTTTTATAGTAAGTCAAGTCTAATCCGATCCTGCTATCGAACATCCGTGTCTCCAGCCCAAATTCGAGGCCTTTTTGAAGCTCGTTAACCACTGAGGGGTCGAACAAAATGTTTCCTCTGTTAGAGGTGGTAACACCTCTTGGGTCATTGCCAACCGCATAGACGTTATACAACTGATAGGCCCCCATGTCTCTACCCGTTTCGGCATAGGAGGCTCTAACTTTCGCGAAATTAAACCAGGTCGGCATATTTTCCCGGATTAAGTCCGATACAACTAATGAGGTACTGATAGAAGGGTAGAAAAAGCTTTTGTTGTCTGGATGCAGCGTGGACGTCCAATCGTTACGACCTGTCAATGTAATGTACCAAACGTTATCGTAGTTAATATCTACGCTTCCATAAACGGAATTAATCTGGCTTTTGTTGATAGTTTCTTCGATACTTGGGTTACCTACGGAGTTACCGATAGTGAATAAATCTGGAATCCGCAATTCACCAGCAGTGGCGTGTAGACCTGTTCTATTTCTTTCCATGATCTGCCCATACAATGAAGCGCTACCGCCCCATTTCCCCCAGAGGTTATCCTTTTGTGCATGAATGCTGGCAATATAATTGTTTTCAAAAAACCGATCTGTTCCAGTCGAATAAGAATTATTGATGTTGCTACCCGAGTAGGTCTTCGATTCGTATTTCGTAGAATAGTTGTCAGAACCAAACCGGACGTCAGCGCTCAACCAATCGTTGAAATCGTATTTGACGGTTGCGTTCATCAGGTACCGATCACGTGTATCGTTGCTTAATTTATTGTGGGCGGCCCAATAAGGGTTTATGCCTGTGTCTAGAAACCACGTCTGAGGGGCGCCCAATTGATCCATTCCTGGCTCAAACTGCGAAAGATCAAACGAACGTGGAAATAGAAGGACTTGGGAATAATAATTCCCATCATTTTGTCCCCCAACGGCACGGTTGTATGCCATGTTTCGCATATACTGCACTTTCACGTCTGTACTCCATTGATTTCTGGAGCCGAAGTTGGCGTTTACGCGATTTAGTAAGTTCAGCCGATTTAGTTTCATGCCCGGCACTTTGCTGTTATCATGTAAATAGGTGGCTGATGAATACAGATTTACTTTGTCTGAAATAGCTTGTTGGAAATTGACGTTTTGAGTAGTACTGAGACCCGTCCGGAAAAAATTACCCATGTTGTCATAGGCTTGCAAGTTTGTTGTAGAACCATCCCACATATTCACTTGTTGTCCTTCAATCCTCGAGCCCCAAGAATAGGTTGACAGCTCCCCATATACGCCGCCTTCTCCTTGGGAGAAATTGTTCTGCAGTTTCGGCGTCATGAAAATATTTTCGATACCTGTAATGGTTGAATATGAAATGCCAACACCTTCCTTGGCTTGTCCGCTTTTGGTGGTAATGAGGATAACCCCATTGGATGCACGTGAACCATACAATGCAGAGGCTGCACCACCTTTTAAAACGGACATGCTTTCAATGTCTTCGGGATTAATGTCGCCCAAACCGCTTCCCATATCAGCTGTCGGATTCCAAAAGTTGTTGTTATCTGCACCGACGAAGTTGTCCATGGGGACGCCGTCCACAACAATCAACGGTTGATTGTCTCCTGCTATGGAGTTAAATCCTCTCAAAATAATTTTCGAGGAGGAGGATGGTCCGTTTGATCCTTTTACTACCTGTAAATTCGCTACCTTACCGGCTAGTGCATTAGCAAGGTTGTTTTCCCGAGATTCGGTTAGCGTCGTACCCTGTACTTCTTGAAATGAGTATCCTAAGGCTCTTCGCTCGCGTTTGACACCCATCGCCGTCACTACAACCTCATCAATCGCTCCAGCATCTTCCTGTAGAGTGACGTTTAATGTTGTTCCAGAAACAGGTAGATCCTGTGGTAGGTAGCCAATCATGGAAAATCTTAGGGTTTGCCCGTTGTTTGCCTGAATAGAATAACGTCCTTCTGCATCAGTCTGTACGGCTACCGTCGTGCCAACTACGGTTGCGGTAACACCGGCGAGTGCCCCATTTGCATCCGTTACTATCCCCGTAACGGTCTGCTGTGCAAATAACATCGTTACGCTAAGCAGCATAATCAACGCCAAACTGCAACATTGTCTGTAAAGTTTGCTCATCGTTTTACTTTAGTTAATTGTTTGTTTTGTGTGTTTATGTCCCAATGCATCTGCTGCACTGCTATGCAGGTGGATGCAAGCAATTGGATGTCTTTAATTTCTGATATTTGTATGGTCGTGCATTTTGCTAGGCGCGGTATGCAGTATTCTTGTATGGAAGATTGAATCTGGGGCAATAATACATCGCCGAACATGGCCCCTTTTCCGCTAATAATAATAGTTTCGGGATTTAGAATGTGGATGAGCGTTGCGATCCCTTTTCCGAGCATGTAAGCTATTTTCCTAATGGCGATAATAGTCACTTGGTCGCCCTTTAAATAAGCTTCGAAAACGTCTTCTAGCGTAAGGTTTTTATGCTTTAGATACGTTTTTTCGAGAGATGAGCGCTGCCCCTCTTGGATAGCCTCGACAATATATTCAATGGCGCATAATAACGATGCTGCTACCTCCAAACAGCCCTTTTTGCCACATGAACAAAGTTTATCTTCATTAGCCAAAGGGATATGGCTGAACTCTCCCGCAAATCCGCTGTGCCCCTGAAAGAGTTTGCCATCGACAATCATTCCTAAACCAACTCCCCAGTTCAAATTAACAACCAGCGCATCAGCAACATCTTTGATTAAACCAAAATTCTTTTCGGCAATCGCGATGCCAGCCGAGTCGTTTTCTAGATAAGTAGGAATTTCAAAATGCGATTGAATATTTTCCTGAAGCTTATATAGTGGAGACTGTGGTGAAAAAGAATTGTTAATGCCTTTTTTTGAGTCCACGAAACCAGGCATAGTAATACCTATGCTTAGAATTTTATCTTTTGGGAATTCAGAAATAACGGTAGTTAACGAATCGATTATCTTACTATAAGTATGGGGGTCATCCCATAAAAGGGTCGTTATTTTCTTCGTAGGTAGGAGTTGCTGATTGGCGAGATTAACGGCAGTAATGTTCGTGGCGTACTGATCCATCGCGACAACGACGATACAGCCGTGTTTTTCGCTGTTTAGCATAAAGTGCACCGCCCGCCGGCCACCGGTAGACGCACGCAAACCACAACTTATAACCAGTTCGGCATCAAGAAGTTCATTAATTGCTTTTGTAATCAGCGGGATACTCTTACCGATCCAATCGCTCAACTCCGCAATGGATTGGTTGGGAGAAAAATATAAAGCCCGTAAGATAGATAGTTGTAGGCTCTCCATGGCTTGTCTTAATTATAGTTTATGTCAGCTTTTTAAATTATTTATGATGGCTAATATATGATTGTTAATTAATAACTTCAAAATACTTTTTAATTTTTTTTAAAAGTATGTGTTAAATAGACTCTTTTTACATAAAGAATTCGGCTATTGTAACAAAACTGTGGTTGGGTAGAGAGGTTTTCTAGTAATTTCATAGCTTCGTTTTCTAATATTCTTTATAATCTAAATGACGATGATGAAGCAACGTTATTATTCCCTAGATGTATTTAGAGGGGCAACTGTGGCGTTAATGATTTTGGTTAATAACCCCGGAACGTGGGGTTATATGTTTGCCCCTTTAAAGCACGCTGCCTGGCATGGTTGTACTCCTACGGATCTCGTTTTTCCTTTCTTTTTGTTTGCTGTTGGAAATGCAATGGCGTTTGTTATTCCCAGGTTGCAAGATGCGGGACAGGCAGTGTTTTGGAGGAAAGTGATAAAAAGGACTTTATTGATTTTTGCCATTGGCCTATTTTTAAACTGGTGGCCGTTTGTGCAATGGGTAGGGGATGATTTGCGGTTTCGGGAGTGGGTGGATTCGGGTAATGGAGAGCGTGGTGTCCGTATATTCGGTGTTTTGCAGCGTATCGCTGTGTCTTATTTTTTTGCTTCTATTTTGGTTTATTTCTTTAAACCAAAAAGCTTAGTTTACTTATCCGCTTTAATCTTGCTGGGTTATTGGGGGCTTTGTGCATTTCTGGGAGAGGGGGATCCGTATTCGTTGGAAGGATGGTTTGGGACGGCTGTCGACAAGCGAGTATTGGGTGTTGCCCATATGTATAAGGGAGAAGGAGTGCCTTTCGATCCCGAAGGTTTAATGAGCACCATACCTGCTATCGTGCAAGTGGTTTTTGGTTGTCTGGCAGGAACATTTATTCGAAAACAGGGACAAGTCGATTGGCTATGGGCGAAAGCGCCCAAGACTACAGAAGCTCATTTCAAGTTGTTGGCTGCATTCATGATGACAGGTTTTATCCTTTTGGTACTAGGATGGAGTTGGTCGTTGGGTTTCCCAATTAATAAGAAAATATGGACAAGTTCTTATGTGCTTTATACGACAGGTTTGGGTATTCTTTCATTGGGCGTGATGATTTGGTTTATTGAAGTACAAGAAATAAAGAATACCTTGACAAGGTTTTTTGATGTTTTTGGCAAGAACCCGCTATTTATTTTTGTGCTTAGTGGCCTGTTGCCACGATTTTTAGGCCTGTTTCGTGTTTCTGATGGTGTTTCTCCAGAGGGCGTGCCACAGTATTTAACGGCTTTGTCTTGGTTTTACAAATATGTGTGTGCAAAAATTCCTGGTCCGCCAGAATTGGGATCATTTGTTTATTCCCTTTGTTTTTTGGGAATCATGTGGGGAATCTGCTACATATTAGATAAGAAGAAGATATATATTAAAGTGTGAGGGATTTTTAATTTTCAGTTTTTAATCTCTATCTTTGCGCTCGATTAATAATTTTTTAACGCTTTAATATTATTCAAGAAATGTATTTAAGTAAAGAGTACAAAGCTGATATCTTCGCAGAATTTGCGGGTTCAGCAACAAACACTGGTTCTACAGAGGGCCAAGTGGCTTTATTCACTAAAAGAATCGCTCACTTAACGGAGCATTTGAAAAAAAACAGAAAAGATTTTAACACACAACGTTCCCTGCAAATATTAGTGGGTAAGCGTCGTTCATTATTAGCTTACCTGTACAAAAAAGATATCGAGCGCTATCGTGCTATTATCAAAGGATTGGGCTTGCGTGATATCATCAAAAAATAAGCTTTTAGGAAATTAAAGAAGAAGCCGTTTACGATTGTGAGCGGCTTTTTTTTACGTGTGAATTTTTTGTTTTTATTATTTACCTTTGTAGGGATTTTAAAGGTCTATAAATAAGATGGCATACGAAGAATAGTAAAAAAGATGAACCCGTATGTCGAATTGAAATTACAAATGAGTTATAACGAAAAAAAAGTTACGATCGACTTGGGCAATGGATTAGCCCCGATCGAGTTGTCTACTGGCAAATTAGCAAAGCAAGCTGATGGTTCAGTAGTATTAAAGCAAGGCAATACGATGTTGCTGGCAACGGTAGTGTCGGCAAAAGAACCAAAAGAAGGTGTGGATTTCCTTCCGCTTTCAGTTGATTATCAAGAAAAATATGCAGCAGCAGGTCGTATTCCCGGCGGTTTTCTACGCCGTGAGGCAAGATTATCAGATTATGAGGTCTTGATTTCCCGTTTGGTGGATAGAGCATTACGTCCTTTGTTCCCCGATACGTACCATGCAGATACACAAGTGATGATTTCCTTGATTTCTGCGGATAAAGATATTATGCCGGATGCTTTGGCTGGTTTGGCAGCATCGGCGGCGATAGCAGTTTCCGATATCCCTTTCAACGGTCCTATCTCGGAAGTTCGTGTGGCGAAAGTTAATGGTGAATTGGTTATTAACCCGCGTTTATCTGCATTGGAAAATGCTACATTGGAATATATTGTAGCGGGTTCTGCTCAAGATATCGTTATGGTAGAGGGAGAATCTAAAGAGATTTCCGAAGCTGAAATGGTGCAAGCTATTGCTTTTGCTCATGAGGCTATAAAGAAGCAAGTCGCTGCACAAATTGAATTGGCTAATTTGGTTGGAGCTAGTGTAAAACGTGACGGTAATCATGAGCCTTCGAATCTTGATTTACGGGATGCTGTTTTTGCGGCTACCTATGATAAGGTATATGCAGTGGCGAAATCTGGATCTTCAAAACATGAGCGTTCAGACAGGTTTGCGGAAATAGGTGATGAGTTTTTTATCACATTGGGTGAGGAGATTGACGAGGAAACAGAATTTCTGGCGAAGAAATACTACCACGACGTCCAGTATGAGGCTGTCCGAAATTTAATCTTGGACGAAGGAATCCGTCTGGATGGTCGTGACGCACGTACCGTTCGTCCGATATGGTCTGAAGTAGACTATCTGCCAGCGGCACATGGGTCAGCTGTTTTTACTCGTGGAGAGACACAATCATTAACATCTGTTACACTCGGTGCGAAAGATGATGAACAAATGATTGATGGCGCATTCATTCATGGATACAGCAAGTTTATTTTACATTATAATTTCCCTGCATTTTCTACGGGCGAGGTACGTCCAAATCGCGGGCCGGGTCGTCGTGAAGTAGGGCACGGTAACTTAGCTATGCGTTCGCTGAAACAGGTGCTTCCTGCAGACAACGATAATCCATATACGATTCGGGTGGTTTCTGATATTTTAGAGTCCAACGGTTCGTCCTCTATGGCTACTGTATGCGCAGGGACATTAGCGCTAATGGATGCAGGTGTAAAATTAAAAGCACCAGTTTCAGGTATTGCCATGGGGCTTATTACCGATGAAAAAACCGGTAAATATGCTATCCTTTCGGATATTCTGGGGGATGAGGATCACTTGGGTGATATGGACTTCAAAGTAACCGGTACGGAGAACGGTATTGTCGCTTGTCAAATGGATTTGAAGATTAACGGGTTGAAGTGGGAAGTGTTGACGCAAGCTTTAGACCAAGCGAAAGAAGCTCGTTTACATATCTTGGGTGAGATGAAGAAAACGCTTGCCGCGCCTCGTGAAGATTATAAACCACACGCTCCTCGTATTGTATCTTTTACGATCGACAAGGAGTTTATCGGTGCTATTATTGGGCCGGGTGGAAAGATTATTCAGGAAATGCAGCGTGAAACAGGTTCGACCATCTCGATTGAGGAAGTTGACGGGAAAGGTATCGTACAGGTGTTTGCAGATGACAAAGCGTCTATTGATGCAGCTGTTTCACGTATTAAAGCCATTGTTGCTAAACCAGAAGTTGGAGAGGTGTACGAGGGCAAAGTAAAATCGATTATGCCTTTTGGTGCATTTGTGGAGATTATGCCGGGTAAAGATGGCTTGTTGCATATCTCTGAAATTGAATGGAGACGCCTGGAAAGCATGGACGGCGTATTGAAAGAAGGGGATATAGTAAAAGTTAAATTGTTGGATATTGACAAACAAGGAAAACTAAAATTATCCCGTAAGGCATTGTTACCTCGCCCGCCGAGAGAAGATAAGCCTAAATCAGAAACAGAGACCAAGGATGTGCCGAAAGCATAAAATTTTTGTCTTTTATAAAAAAGGAGAGGGCTGTCAATTTGACAGCCCTCTCCTTTTGTTAGCCTTCTCTAAAGCATAATGACCGACTCTATCTTCGACACCTTTTTATAATAATCGATCACATCTTCCGCATTGTTTACGAACGTTTCCACAGTAATGGATTTATACTTTCCGCCAGATGACTCTTTTTCCGAAAACTTTGTGCTATCGTGTGTAAATATTTGTTTTACATCGTCTTCCGTGTTGTTTTTAGCTTTTACTATAAATTTGAAAGTATATATCGAGGGAAACTGTTCTACGGAATTTAACTTCGCACGGAAGTTGTCATAGAATTCTGTTGAGTTGTTGCCTCCGTCATCAGGAAGGTCTTGAATATGAATATCATTATTAAATTCACTCATTGTTTTTTCTCCTTTGTTATACTTTATCAATAAGCGTACCATGGGGTCTGGAAAATTTTTAGTAGATTGGAATCCGTTATGGCAACTAAAAAACGGATTTCGATTAGTGATATAGCAAAAGCAATGGGGACGTCCATTACCACGGTGTCTTTTATTTTGAACGGCAAAGCTAAAGAAAGAAGAATCAGCGATGCGCTGAATAAACGGGTGTTGGATTATGTGAAAAAGGTAGGTTATAAGCCAAGCCAGTTGATAAGGAAGTCCGTAGGACGAACTAAAGTGCTTGCGTTATTGTTGGAGAATATCACGGATCCGCTCTTTTCAGAGGTCGGTAAGCACATTGAGAAAATGGGTGCTGCATCTGGATATCATGTTCTTTATTATGATACATCAAATGATATAAATAAGACGAGGCAATATATTCAATTATGTATAGAAAAGGAGTTTGATGGACTGATCGTTGTTCCGCCGGAAGATTTCGAAGAAACAATCGGTAAGATGAAGCCACCTATTCCCATGGTACTGTTCGATCGGTTTCTACCAACAGTCGAAACGAGTTACGTTGTTTCCGATAACAGACAAGGAGCTTATGATGCAACTAAGCACCTATTGGAACAGGAAAACAAAAGGGTAGGCTTGGTGTCCTTATATTCTAATCAGACACACATACGGAGCCGACTGGACGGTTACATGGATGCTATGGATGAATTTCGTATGCAGCCTTTTATTCGAAAACTGAGCGCTGAAAGTCCGGTGAGTGAGATGGGGGAACAGATGATAGAGTTTATCGTGGATAATAAACTAGATGCCGTATTGTTTGCCAGCTATCATTTAGCTATTAACGGATTAAAAGCTATTAAGGGACAAACTGCTGTTTTGCCACGAATGGTAGCTTTTGACGACCATATGCTGTTTGCGCTTCACTCACCTGCCGTTTCCGTGGTGGCACAAGATGCGGAGCGAATAGCCGAGGAACTGATGCGGACATTGACGATGGAAATCGAAGGAAAGTTGAAAGAGGTGCGTAGCGTGCTTGTTCCTTCTACGTTAATTGTGCGTGAATCATCTATTTCTTAGCAGGTATGAATTTCATGGATAGGGAATTTACACAATGGCGTGTGTTTTTGGACGTGAATCGTTCTCCTTCGAATACGTGACCAAGATGAGCGTTACATTTAGCACATAGAATTTCTACACGTCGGCCGTCGGCGTCGAGAACACGCTTTACTGCGCCCGGAATCTCATCGTCAAAACTTGGCCAACCACAGTGTGACTCAAATTTGTCGTGCGAATGATATAAGGGCGCGTTGCATCGCTTGCATATATATGTCCCTTCTTCTTTATTGTTAAGCAGTTCGCCCGTAAAAGGTCTTTCTGTGCCTTTATGTACAATGACATACTCTTCTTCAGGTGTAAGTTTGTTGTATTTTGTGCTGTCTGCCATAGTTTTAAAAGTTGATGTTTGTTCCTTGTTTGTGTGTGATACGGATGCCTGGCTACAAGCATATATTGTAGCAGATAATAACAATAAGAGTACCCGATAATTAAACATAGAATCTAAGTTCGTGAACTTTCCTTATAATTTTGTTTAGTATATGTCAAGAATTTCTCTTTTTTTAGATCGTTAGCCTTAAAAACTTATAGTTTTCGAATAGGGAAATGAGCCATTTTTATAGGGTTTTCTTGAATTATTTAGAATGGTTTTAAATTGTTAATTTGCGTCATTAAATTGTCACTGATTGCTTAAATAGTTATACTTTTGTGCATTGTTTGGAGGGTTTAAACCGCTTAGACGAGTATTTTAAAAGTTTTATATCATAAATAAATAGTATAAAGTGCTAAATATGAGAAATATCTCATCCGTTTTGGGAAGACTTGCAAAGACAGTGTCAGTTGGAATGATGTTGTTCTTTGCCGTTACAATGGCGCATGCGCAGGATGTTAAAGAGGGGGAGACCCTTTTCAAATCGAAATGTACAACTTGTCATAGTGTGACAAGAAACATGGTAGGTCCGGCGTTGGCGGGGATGTCAGAAAGGCATTCGGAAGAGTGGTTGATATCCTGGATTCACAATTCGCAGGCAATGATTGCTTCTGGCGATGAGACTGCAGTTCAGCTTTTCAATGATTGGAATAAATTGGTAATGACATCTTTTACGGATTTGTCTGATGACCAAATCAAAAGTATCATTGCCTATGTAGATGCTGAAGAAGCGAAAGCTGCGGAGGGTGGAGGTGATGCCGGTACTGGCGGTGCTGGTGCTGCACAATCAAGCGATGCTAATACGCTAATGATTCTTGGTTTGCTTGCCATCGTCGTTTTAGCAATTATTGTTATTGTTGTCTTAAATCGCGTAATCTCTACTTTAGAGAAGGTGATCGCAAGCAATCAGGCTGCGATCGAAGCGGCACAAGCTGAGAACGAGGTATATAAGGAAGACCGTTTCGGTAAATTTGCCAAAGCTTTTGTGCGTAATAAGAAATTGGTCGGTTTTGCTGTTCTGATGCTGGTGGCATTTTTAGGTGTGTGGGGATGGAATGTAATGTGGAATGTAGGTGTCCATACGGGATATCAACCTGTGCAACCTATTAAATTTTCTCACCAAATTCATGCGGGGGTTAACCAAATCGAATGTCAATATTGCCACGGAGGAGCATATAAGTCGAAAAATGCATCTATCCCTTCAGCTAACGTATGTATGAACTGTCATAACACCGTTACTGCTGCGGATCATTATGATGGCGAGACTTCTCCGGAAATCGCAAAAATATATAAAGCGTTGGATTATGATCCAGCTACACGGGAATATGGAGATAATCCAAGACCTATTGAATGGGTAAGGATTCACAATCTGCCTGACTTTGCTTACTTTAACCACTCACAACACGTATCTGTGGCTGGTGTAGAATGTCAAACATGTCACGGGCCGATAGAGACAATGGAAGAGGTTTACCAGTACTCTCCTTTAACTATGAAATGGTGTGTGGATTGTCATAAGACCACAGAAGTAGACGCTAACAATGAATACTACGACCAGTTGATCGAAGCACACGAGAAATTGAAGAAGGGTGAGAAGATGACCGCTGCAATGATTGGTGGTTTGGAGTGTGGTAAGTGTCACTATTAATAATTAATTTAGAAATACGCAATCTTATATACAGCTTAAATGGATAGCAATAAAAAATATTGGAAAGGTTTGGAAGAATTGCAACAAACA
>PJTZ01000172.1_pt1 | contig 33102 bp, 29 predicted proteins | sample 1512131 | NCBI WGS metagenome assembly PJTZ01 (sample SAMN08177679, study PRJNA422409) | Soil metagenome, whole genome shotgun sequencing project. | reverse complement strand
ACTAAATCTTCGCATTATACATGAAAACGCCTCACCTCAAGGCTCAATTCTTCAGGATACTAAATTATAACTAAACTTTCACGTTTTCCTCAAAAGTTCTTAACATCTGTTGGTAACCATGCATTTATAACGAACTTTTTACCCAAAAAATATGCCCAACTTCTAAAAGCCGAGCATATCGCTATTTTTTAACTTTTTTTGATCACAAACCCATTATTCTCCACTCACCACTCTTCACTCAATTTACCCTCTCTGTCCGGCAAGCAGATAAAGAACAGCCATACGTACAGCTACTCCGTTTTCGACCTGTTCCAAGATAATAGAATGTTTACTATCCGCCACATCCGACGTAATCTCCACTCCCCTATTAATGGGTCCCGGGTGCATAATTGTAATCTCCTTGTCTAGCGAATCTAATATTTCTTTATTAAGGCCATAAAGCATCGTATATTCCCGTAAAGACGGAAAATAACCTATATCTTGCCGCTCTAGCTGTATACGTAGCATATTCGCAACATCACACCACTGCAAAGCTTTACGTAAATTATGTTCTACCTTAACGCCTAGTGAACCGATATATTTCGGAATAAGCGTTGTCGGCCCGCACACCATAACCTCCGCACCCTGTTTTTGTAAGCAGAGAATATTTGACAACGCTACACGGGAATGCAGTATATCACCAATGATGGCCACTTTCCGTCCCGCAACATCACCAAATCGTTCCCGAATAGAAAAAGAATCAAGTAACGCCTGCGTAGGGTGCTCATGAGCCCCATCTCCGGCGTTGACAATCTGTGCATCGATGTGTTTACTCAAAAAAACACCAGCTCCGGCATAAGGGTGACGCATGACAATCATATCGACTTTCATGGCTAAAATATTATTGATCGTATCAATCAGGGTTTCGCCTTTACTAACCGAGGAAGAAGAAGCGGCAAAGTTGATGGTATCTGCAGAAAGGCGTTTTTCCGCGAGTTCAAAAGACAGACGTGTACGCGTAGAATTTTCGAAAAACACATTTGCTATGGTAATATCCCTTAGGGAAGGCACTTTCTTTATGGGTCGATTTAATACTTCCTTAAAATTTGCTGCTGTATCCAGGATAAGTTGAATATCATTTTCATTCAAATCCTTTATTCCTAGAAGATGTCTTGTACTTAGTTGCTCTATTGTAGTTGACATGTTATGAAAATTTTCTGTCGCTTTATTTCTTGTCTGTAATCAGCACGATACTATCCGCCTCGTCAATATCCTGCCAGCTCACAATTACCTTTTGTGAATCTATAGAATCTACCTGTATGCCAATATAATCAGGCTGAATAGGTATTTGGCGCGAAAAACGACGATCGACAAGCACAAGGAGTTCCATTTTCCCCGGTCTACCGAAAGCCTGTATCGCATCCATAGCGGAACGAATCGTTCGCCCGGTCCAGAGCACATCGTCAATCAAAATAACCTCTTTATCATCGACCATAAAGTCGATATCGGTACTATTTGCAATCAACGGATTAGCACCTTTCATTCGAAAATCATCCCGATAAAACGTAATGTCTAGAATACCGAGCTGAACCTCTACACCGGTCATCGCTTTAAGTTCCTTTTGGATACGTTTTGCCAAATAGGTACCACGCGGTTGGATTCCGATGAGCACAGCATTGGAAAAATCGCAGTGATTCTCAATCAGTTGTTGACACAGACGCTTGATTGTTATCTGAAATTTAGCTCCTTCTAATAAAATAGATTGCTTCATTTTGGGAATATTTAAGCAAAAATAACGTATTTTTTGTGCTTTTCCTCTTTTTATTCGCCAGCTTGTTCAAAATAATGCCTGTACATATTGAATAATGCATCGACTTGTTTTTGCAATTCGGGCTGGTTGACTTCATCCAATAGTTGTTTATAGCGCTGAATCGATGCCAAACCGAAACGCATATTCCGATATTCCAGATTAGACTTCGTTTGTGCTACCGATTCGTAATAAGCCATATTCTCCCGGATAAATGTTAGGTTTCGCTGTGTAATTTCATTTGCCTTTGCCGATTCACCCACCTCATACATAGCACTTAGCAACGGCACATACCCCATTACCTCCGACATTAGATAAGCCCTTTTTGGCATATTTTCGTAAGCGTTCAACACCAAATTTTTCGCTTTGTCTTTCTCCTCTGCCGACAGTAATTGCTGGGCCGACTGACCATATATAGAGCCCACATACATACTGATATAGCGATAGGAGTCCGGATCAATATACGACGCATTTCCAATATTACCCCATGAAAACTTATTCATTACATTGTCATATATCTGGTCTATGTTCTCAATCGTCGAAGGATCTCCCTCCTGCAATCCGAAATCTACCGGCATCAAACGATAAGCAAAGCCTTCATTCACTAAATACCTATCCAATCCCATATAGTTGCTTTCTGGCGTCGTAATCGTATAATATATGGGGCGTTCCCAATTGTTGTTCGCTAGAATCGCCAACATAGAAAGCTCGGCTCGGCTTGCATAGTTCTGGCTGTATGTCCAACGCATCGTATCCACAATATTACTTTCCCATTCTTTAGGAACAACATTATGGGCTAGTACCGCTTGTCTATCCACCGTCAATTCCATTTTCTTGGTCGGCAATACATTGACGAACTCACCGCTTTGCAATTGCGCCTTATTCTGTGGATTGTCGGATAACATTACTTTTAAGAGGTCTTGTACAGGAACATATCCCGGAATATTATAATCTTGATAATAAATGACATCACGCACGCCATCTTTAATCAATTCGGGATCAATATTGATCGGTAATGCGTCGGCATCATTGACTTTCTTCATCATCTGTTTCATATACCAATCGGCACTAAGCAAACTCAAATTGACAACGCGCACATCTGTACGAAAACCTTCCACCTCTTGCACATACCATAGTGGATAGGTGTCGTTATCGCCATAACTGAATAGAATCGCATTGGGGGCACAGGATTCCAGATAATTTCGAGCCATGTCCCGGGCGAGGGATTTCTCCGAACGGTTGTGATCGTTATAATTTTGCGCGATCAGAATGACTGGACCTGCTAATACGCCGATGATTGCTGCGGCATACCCTGCAACCTTTACGTTTGTCTTTTTTCGGAAAAAGTCTGCAATCGCCAAGACGCCTAAGCCTATCCAGATACTGAAGGCATAAAAAGAACCCGCATAAGCATAGTCTCGCTCCCGAGGCTGCAATGGGTTTTGGTTCAGGTACAATACGATGGCAATACCGGTAAAGAAAAATAGTAACCCCACGACACCAGCGTCACGCTGCCGCCTACCAAAATGCCAGAAAGCTCCCAATAACCCCAAGATAAGCGGAAGGAAGAAATAAGTATTACGAGAGGGGTCTGTTTTCGCCGAGGTAGGCAGTGTATCCTGTCCGCCAACCAGCATATTGTCGATTGGCTTAATACCACTGATCCAATTCCCTTCGGTAAACGAGCCATGTCCTTGTTGGTCATTTTGGCGACCTGCAAAATTCCACAAGAAATATCGTCCGTACATGTGTCCTATCTGGTAGCCAAAGAAGAACTTCAGATTATCGGCAAATGTAGGCGTTTCATCAGGTCCTAATCCCAAATATTCACGATAATATTCGGCGTGCCCCCCTTTGTCACTATAAATTCGAGGAAAAATCGTTTCCCTATCGTAGGTATATACCGGATTACGTTTAGCAACGACATATTTATCACCGTCTTTTCGGTATACTTTTTTACCATCTTCTACCCCCGTCGGGCGGGCATCAAAGAACTTACCTTTAAAAAGTGGTTCATCACCGTATTGTTCCCTGTTCAAATAGCTAAGAAATGAAAACGCATTATCTGGATCGCTATTATTCAACGTCGGATTCGCTTTTGCCCGGATCATAATCATGGCGAAAGAACTGTATCCCAAAATAATAAAAGCCGTACTAATCATGGCTATATTTAAGACATACTTCTTCTTTTTAACGGAATAATAGATCCCGTAGATCAATCCGCCAACGAGTAGTATAATAAAGAAAGCAAGTCCGGATCCAAAACCTAAGCCTAGCGTGTTCACAAAAAACAAGTCAAAATACGCCGCAAACTTAACGGAATATTGAATAACACCCCAGAGGATAAAGCCTAACACAACTACCCCTATCGCCAATGCCTTTAAAATTCCCGCCCCACTACTTTCTTTTGTTTTCCGGAAATAAATAACCAAGGCGATAGCAGGGATAACCAACAAGTTCAGCAAATGCACACCAATAGACAATCCCATCACATACGCAATGAGGATGAGCCACTTATCTGCTTGGGGTTCATTTGCTCGTGCTTCCCACTTCAATATTGCCCAGAAAACAACGGCCGTGCACAAGGAAGACATGGCATATACTTCAGATTCAACCGCAGAGAACCAAAAAGTATCCGTAAAAGCATATGCAAGCGCACCTACTACGCCGGAAGCCATCACCATAAATAACTGAGAAGAACTAAGTTCCGCGTCACCTGATGTACCGACAAATATCTTCCGCGCCAAGGCTGTAATGGTCCAAAACAAAAAGAGAATCGTCAGCCCGCTACATACAGTCGACCCGATATTCATCCAAAAAGCGATCCGGGCGGTGTCTCCCATGGCTAAGTTAGAAAAGAGATTCTGTATCATCAAAAACAGCGGTGCACCGGGCTGGTGTACAATCTGCATTTTATAAGCGGAGGCAATAAATTCACCACAATCCCACCAACTCACCGTACGTTCAACCGTCATGACATATACTACCGTCGCGATGACTGCACATATCCATCCCAAAAGGTTATTGATCTTCTTGTAATCCATTCTATACTAGATAAGGTTATTCTAAAATACGCTCCGAAAATAAGGAATACTAACCGACTATTAAATATTATTTGCACATTTTAACGAAGTTTGTTAAAAACAATAATGCCAAGAGGCAAGGTATCGTGCCTCATCTAAAAAATATTTCATTGAGAATCAGTCTGGATATAGGATTTTGGATATTTTTTTTTGTAAGTTTTAAAAACTGACGTATATTTGCATCGTCAAAACGGAAACAAGCTGTTTCGACAAATGTTTGTCCCATAGTATAAGGGTAGTACAAGTGATTTTGGTTCATTTAGTCTTGGTTCGAATCCAGGTGGGACAACAAAAAAGAGCGCAGATTTTGCGCTCTTTTTTTGTTTCTAACACCTTGATTTATGAAAGTCCAAATATTTCATCAAGCATATTAAATCGTCAACCAAGCGCTACATAAAATGCATCCCTAAAATGTGCTGCACACCGAAAATCATAACGACTCTTGTATGAAAATATGTTTGGATGAAGCCTTCTTATCATGGTTCAAAAACTTTCTGGTTACCAATGCTGTCTGTTGGAAAAGCAACTTCAAACTCGGCATAGACTCGAAATTCTTCTTTTGTTTCTTGATAATCAGATTTTAGGTAATACTTCACAATTCTGTATTTCCCGACTTTGTAATCAATTTCTTCGGTGAAAAGGCTTTTTTCATAGGTATAAAAAACCGATGGTGAGAAGTTATAACCTATATCCTCGAAAGCTTGCTCGGGCGACACGTTTATCCACTCCTTATTCTCATAACGTTCAATCCAATAATGTAATCCCGCCGATATGGTTTCTCGCGTATTATTTGTCATGGTTACTTCTACTGTCTCGGGGAGTTCGGAGAGCTTAACTAAATTTGGTTTCACCGATAAGGTCACGGCATCCTCTTGTATTGGCGTGCCACTTGATATAAAAGTTGCCGAGATGATAAATAAAATAATTTTTTTCATACTGTTTTTTTATCCGAAAACAGAAACCCTCAAAATTGAGCGTTGTAAAGATTAAGATTATTACTAATGGGGCAATCTTTCTCTAAAATAGCCATATACCCATGTTCCAGCCACCGCACATAGCAGGGTTACGGCAATGACGGATGCGCCTGTACCAATCTGTGCAAACAATGGCCCGGGACAAGCTCCGGTTATCGCCCAGCCGAAACCAAAAATCAATCCTCCGTATACCTGACCTTTGTTAAATTTCTTTGGCGAAATGGTAATTTTCTCTCCATGAATTGTTTTCACGTCTAACTTTTTGATCAACCAAACAGAGAGCATCCCTACGACAACAGCACTACCAATAATTCCATACATATGAAACGATTGCAGACGGAACATCTCCTGTATACGGAACCAGCTGATGACTTCCGATTTAACAAACAGTAAACCGAAAATCATTCCAACAAAAAGATATTGGAGGTTAGCATACCACTTACGATTCAACTGACTTTCGCCGACACACATTGTAGTCTGCGATTTTTTTTCTGCGTTTGTATTGGTATTGTTCATCTTGTTTTTTGCTTTTTAAAGTGAAAGTATATAGGGCAAAATCCAGTTTGCCATCACGAATCCACCTATCATGAAGCATATCGTGGCAACAAATGACGGCCACTGTAAATTCGACAATCCCATTATAGAATGTCCACTGGTACAGCCACCAGCATATCGGGTACCGAATCCCACCAGAAAGCCCCCTACAACGATCAATATAAACCCTCGCGGGCTAAACAGCGCATGCCAATTAATGACTTCCTCTGGGATAAGGTTATTGTAATTGGTAATACCGTAGCCCGCCAACTCATCGGTTAATGCCGGATTTACCTCCATAGGTTGTGGGTTCGCCAAAAATACTGTTGCCAGTATTCCGCCAAGGAAAATACCGAAAACAAAGAATAGGTTCCATGTTTCCTTTTTCCAATCGTAATGAAAAAACGGTATTTTCGCCGGCATACAGGCGGCACAAATGTGACGGAGGGAGGAGCTGATTCCAAAAGATTTATTACCCAATAGGAGCAATGCAGGCACCGTCAGCCCAATCATTGGCCCCGCAATATACCAGGGCCACGGTTGTCTCAAAAAATCCAACATATTTGCTTTTTTTATGTAAATGTTTCCACATACAAATCTATACAAATTAACATATCTGATTTGTCACATTGGTTACATAGTGTTATTTTTTTGCTTAGCAGTATACCGGAAATAATGAATACATTAGAACATTTAAAGGTGATGCAAAGTTATGTGACGCTAGAAAAGATAAGTCAACCCAATCGTTCCACCACCATGAAAAGTATTTCTTTTCCGATCGGCTCCCCAAAATTTCCATATCACCCCTTTAGTTCCGGGTTCGCGATCAATCGCTTCCGCATAGGTAAATGATGGCGCTGCATATACTTGAAGATACCGGTTCAAGTTGACTGCAGGAATAAGACGTAATGAACTTCTATTGGGATCCACATACCTAACGTGTTTATCAAAATGAGTCCGATGAACCAGTTCTGTTGACAACATAAACCGTGGTTTATGTACGAGATGCGCCCCAATGCCCGCTTCAACACCATACTTAACGTTGTAGTCGTTTACATAGGTCCCTATAGCTAAAACACTATACATCACCCGTCCACCACTTCTGAGACTCAAATTAACAAACTTGCTTTCATCGACTCCTAATGAAAGTTGACGAGAACCATTTCTGATCCAGTTAAATACCCCTATAGGGTAATCACTACTATCTGCAATATTAAGAACAGCAAGCTGGACGCCATGCACCTTTTTGGCTACATTAATGCCGCCTGCAAATTGGTTTCCCACCTCACCCTTCGTTAAATTCATCACGCCGGCCAATTGTATATTCTTTGCCGCATGGTTAGCCAGATTGATTCCACCTGTCAGTTGCATTCCCGAAACGAGCGTATCTGCACTGTTCCATGCTCCTGCCAATTGTATACCGGAAAGCTTATTCAAACTAACATTGCTAATTCCCGCAGCCTGCAATCCTTCAACATTTCCTCCAACCACGTTAAATAAACCTGCAAATTGAACACCATGCATATTAAACTGATTGACATTAAAGGCTCCCGCAAGTTCCGTTCCCGTTACACCAGCGGTATATCCACCTATGATATTTAAGGAGAATTTATTAACCACCTGTGAATTAAAAAGACCATGTGTACTCAACCCAGGAGTCATCGATACCTGAAAAGGACTATACACAAAGAAGCCTCCTAAGTTGAGGTTTTGTACCCGTTGCCTAGAACTTGTAAAAAACCTACCAAACATGGTATTTGAAATCATCTTACTGGAATCAGAAGCATAGTAATATCCTGTTTTCCTCTCCTTCCCTACATATGCAACCTCTACCGGAAGCAATAAGACAAGCATTGTATCACGGTAATTTTCTTTACTCAAGGCTATTGTAAAAGTAGTCTCTGGATGCTTGACGTCCAATTCAAAATAGCCACGCTTATTGGTGAGCGTAGCGGTCTGATATGTTGTCCGGTCATACACGGTCGCAAAACTAACAGGCACGTCTGTACGGATATTCTTGACATAACCCGAAATCCTTGTTCTATTATTTTTGATCGTATCCAATTCAACCGTGCTTATGTCCATCCGTTGCGGCGCATATCTTATAATAACATGCGAATTGGTCTCTTTAAAACTATATTGTGTCCCAAGCAGTTGTTCTAAATAATCTACTAACAAACCTTGATAACGATCTACATAAACTTCTTTATCTAAATCCAGTAACTTACTGTCGTAAGAAAACAATATCGACTGATTATGTTTCAGCACTTCAAAAACTTCTCTTATACTCGCACCGTCGAATTTTGGCACTTGTATATGGCCTGAAAGTATATTTTGGCTGCAAGCAGGTAAACAGTTGAAAATTATAATTAATGCAACTAGTGCAAAAAGTTTAGATTTACGGATTATATATAGGATGATTTTCAAATGGTTATTAAAGTTATTATACATAGACACGAGGCGCTTAATTAATGTAATAGACGTCATCTTTTTTACTCATTTTTAAGTCGAACGTTTTCAGAATTACATCTATAATTTCCGTTAGATTCTGCTGTTCGAATGTTGCTGTATAGGTTAGATTCTTTACTTCTGGATCCTCAATCAAAAACTTTTTTTGATAAGCTTTCCCTAAGATTTCGAAAACTCGCGGCAAAGGTGTGTTCTCAAATGTAAATTCCTGATGGACATAATACCGATAAAGCTGATCCGGCACGGTGTCAATACGAACCTTCTGATCAGAAGTATCTGAAACGACGATCATCTGATTCGGCTTTAAAACGATTTTCTGTTTGTTATAGGCGACTTGTACAGCACCACTTGCGACAATGACCTCTGTATCCATTCCGTCACGCCGAACATGAAAGCTTGTTCCCAACACTGTGATTTTACTTTTACCACTTTCGATAACAAAAGGATTATCTGGGTCTTTTTTCACGTCAAAAAAGACTTCTCCGGCAAACAATCGAACCCTCCGATCTTTCCCAAGCCAGTCTTTTCGATAAATCATTTCCGCGCGCGTATTTAGATGTACTGTACTCCCATCTGGTAGTCCAACATGCTGAACTTGCATATCCGTTTTTAATTTCTTTTCTACACGCAATATAGATTGGAGTCCCCAAAAAACAAATGCTCCGAACAACAATAGCGATGCTGCCACGCGTATCCAATTCAGGTGATTTCGTTTTCTATTGTCACGCATCCGAACAAAATCTGACCAAGCCTTGTCAACATCTATTTCAGGAACCTGTTTACGTTCTTCTCCAATATCCCATACTCTTTTCATTTCCTCCAATTCCTTTTTATTGTCGCTATGTTCAGCAGCCCAAGTTTCCACCAAAAGACGCTCTTGATGATCAGCTTCTCCGACGATGTATTTTATTAATAGTTCTTTCATAATCCTATCATGATGATTAAGGTCAACACATTTAAATAATCTGCAAGATGATGCCGCAAGTGTTTCAATGCTTTAGTCATATGGCCTTCCACCGTTTTCAACGACAACGTCAGCATCTCGGCTATTTCTTGGTATTTCAACTCCTGAAACCGGCTCATCTCGAACACCATTCGACTTTTTTCAGGCAATTGGGACAGTGCCATATGCAGCTGTTTCCGCAATTCGGCGTCACTTTGTTGGGCGCAGGTATAATCACCTCTATGCTGCTGATCTATTTCATATCTCATTTTTATTTGTTCTCGTTTGATAAGATTTACACTTTCATTATATACTGCACGGTATAGGTAGGAACGGACAGAAGTATGGATACCTCGTTGCCAATCTTTTTCCCACAGTCTCAAAAAAACCTGCTGAACAGTTTCTTCAGCCGTATCAGCATCTCCTAATATCTTAAAAGCATATCGATGCAGTTCTCTAAAATGAGTCCTGAAAACTTCTTCAAATTTTTTCTCTTTATCTAACAGCATAGTTGTATCCTGAATGCACTACTATTTATGAAGACAATCAAATTGACTTCCACCCTTAAAAATTTTCACCTTTTATTTTTACCACGTTGCTTTTCCATTGAAACAAAAATAGACAAAGCCTTTTTTATTTATTTTTTTCATTTCCGGTAAGGGTATGGCTGGAATAAACTGTCATAGTTCTAAAACAATAGGATAGATAACATTAAATCTTAAACGTAATCACAAAATGAAAAAAACGCGAAAAATTCAAAAACAAGTCAAGTACGGATTGATGATTTCCACATTATGTCTTGGCTTACAGCTAACAGCAGATGCCCAGGACATAACATACGGCTTAAAGGTGGGCGCTCTATACAACATGCCAAGCTATGGCAATAAAGCGGTTAGTAATTCTGAATCGAAGTTTGGTATACAAGCGGGAGTTTTTGCCCGAACTTCTGAAAAGCTCTATTTGCAGGGAGAATTAAGCTTTTCCACTTTTAAATCGAAGTATGCTTTCCAACAGCAGAACCACAACCCAACATTCTATCAATTGAATTTACCTATCCAATTGGGATACAAAATTGTCGAAACCGAACAAATGAATTTGAGAGCTTCGGTAGGACCTCAGGTAAACTACAACCTAAAAAAAGTTAACGCCACTAATAACACAAATTTCAATACGTTTACTTATGACGGTGTCGTGAACATCGGAACCGATATCAATCGTTTTATGATAGATCTTCGATATAATCACTCGGTTAACAAAACGAGTAAAGCTCTTGATAGTCGAGATCGAATAGTTGGCTTATCTGTCGGATATAAGTTTTAGGTTGCAAAGTATCTGTCAGGGACAGATTTCATTATAGAGCTTTCTTCATTTGAGGAAAGCTTTATCTTATCTAAAAACGCTCACCTTAAAATAATCATCCAATAGGTCTCTCTAGTTTCGTCAACAAATAATTATTCACTTTCTATGATGTCTGTTATGGCTTTTTCTATCTAAAACAAAAAAAGCCCGACTTTTGTCGAGCTTTTTTGTCGGGGTGGCAGGATTCGAACCTACGACCTCCACATCCCAAATGTGGCGCGATACCGGGCTACGCTACACCCCGAAAGGCATCACCTTTTTTTCTGTGGCACAAATATACGGCATATTTTGTTACTGTCAAGACTTTTTTAACATTATTTTCTAACCCCCTCATTAATTGCACAATAATATCTTACATAATTTTTATATCCCCAGGAACACTACACTTTATGTTGTCCACGCCAAAACACACATCAGCTTTTCCGACGCTAACAAATATCTTCAAAAACATTACACATAATAATTTTAATCATAATAATGATATTTTTTCTTATCTTTGCACCCGCTTATCAAAAAGCGTTTATTAGGTTTTTAAAAAAGTATTTTTTTATTCAAAATAAAAGCTGTAATATTGCATTCCGATTTTTACAGGATATAAAATCGTTTAATAATTACTCGAAATCATGGATTTAGTAAAATTTGTAGAAGAACAAGCGGTAGTGAAAAATGAAATCCCCGCTTTCAAAGCCGGAGATACCATCAGCGTTCATTATAAAATTCGCGAGGGAAATAAAGAGCGTATTCAGGTGTACCAAGGTGTAGTTATCCAGTTAAACAGCGAAGGCGCTAACGCTACTTTTACCGTACGTAAAATCTCTAACGGTGTAGGTGTTGAACGTATTTTCCCTGTAAATTCACCTAACATTCAAAAAATAGAAGTGAATAGTGTTGGTAAAGTCCGTCGCGCTAAATTATTCTATTTACGTGGCCTTACTGGTAAAGCTGCACGTATCAAAGCAAAACGTGTATAATCACCGCTTCAAAACATAAAAAAGCCTCATCGATGTGAGGCTTTTTTTATGCTTTAATTTCGGTTCATATCGAAAAAAAACTTATCTTTGTATCCCGTACATAAAGCAGATTTAAAGCCATATTTAGGTCTTAAAATAGCTGAAATTTCATTATTGCTATGAGTAAATATATCTTCGTTACGGGCGGCGTAACTTCGTCGTTAGGAAAAGGCATTATCGCTGCTTCCCTAGCTAAACTTCTACAGGCTCGGGGGCTTAAAGTCACCATTCAGAAATTCGACCCTTACATTAACATCGATCCGGGAACATTGAATCCTTATGAACATGGCGAATGTTATGTAACGGAGGATGGAGCAGAAACTGATCTGGACCTAGGCCATTACGAAAGATTCTTAAATGTTTCCACCTCGCAAGCTAACAATGTCACTACGGGAAGAATATATCAACATGTTATTGCCCAAGAACGCGCAGGAGCTTATTTAGGCAAAACGGTTCAAGTCGTGCCACATATTACCGATGAAATCAAACGGAGGATGCAGCTCTTAGGACAAACTGGAGAATATGATATCGTCATTACTGAGCTAGGTGGCACCGTAGGCGATATAGAATCACTTCCATTTATTGAAGCAGTAAGACAATTACGTTGGGAACTTGGCAACAGTGATTCTTTAGTCATACACCTCACACTGGTGCCTTATTTAGCCGCTGCGGGGGAATTAAAAACCAAACCCACCCAACATTCCGTAAAGACACTTTTAGAATACGGTATACAACCCGATATTCTCGTGTGTCGTACAGAGCATAAGCTAACACACGATATTAGAAAAAAACTCGCCCAGTTTTGTAACGTCAACATCAACGCCGTAGTCGAATCCATCGATGCACCGACCATATACGATGTGCCATTGAATATGCTTAAAGAACAATTGGATAAAACAGCTTTAGCAAAATTGAAATTATCCAACAAGAACGAACCGGATTTAGAAAATTGGAAAACGTTTCTGGGCAAGCTCAAAAATCCAACCAGTGAAGTATGTATAGGCTTAGTTGGAAAATACGTGGAACTTCCCGACGCCTATAAATCAATTATGGAGGCTTTTATTCACGCAGGCGCTATCAACGAGACTAAAGTAAAAGTAAAGTATATCGCAGCAGAAAGTATAAACGAAGAAAACGTAATCGAAAAATTAAGAGATCTTAACGGTGTTTTAGTTGCCCCAGGGTTCGGTGAACGTGGATTAGACGGGAAACTGGTGGCTATTAAATTCGTACGGGAGAATAAGATTCCGTTCTTTGGTATTTGTTTGGGCATGCAATGCTCCGTTATTGAATTCGGGCGAAATGTACTTGGATTAAAAAAGGCAAACAGCTTTGAGATGGATGAAAAAACACCTGATCCTGTCATTAACTTGATGGAAGAACAAAAATCCATTACCAATATGGGAGGTACCATGCGTTTGGGAGCCTACGCCTGCGAGATCAAAAAAGGTACAAAAGCCCATTCGATTTATGGCAAAACCAAAATATCGGAACGCCACCGGCATCGTTACGAATTTAACAACGCATATCTAAAACAATATGAAGAAGCGGGTATGATTGCTTCGGGAAAAAATCCAGAAACAGGATTGGTAGAGATTGTCGAATTAAAAAATCATCCATTCTTTGTTGCAGGCCAATTCCATCCCGAATTGAAATCGACCGTAGCAAATCCTCACCCACTTTTTGTTAGCTTTGTAGCCGCTGCCATCGCCCATAAAAAAGGTTAAGGAATAGATGTAATATATCACTAAAAAATTAAAAAATTAAAAATGGATAGAAATACCCTCATTGGATTGGTGCTGATTTTCGGAATCCTAGCAGGCTCTTTTTATTTAATGAAACCCACGGAGCAAGAGCTTAAACAAGAACAAAGACTCCAAGATTCGTTGAAAAGAGTTAGAGATGGCCTACCTCCTATTGCAGATACATTAAGCGCTAATTCGCAAACCATCATAGACACTGCCGAAATATCCGATAAACCATTTGGTCGTGCCCGCCTAGGGGATGAGCAGATTGTCACATTGGAAAACGAATTAATTATCGCCAAAATAAGCTCTAAGGGTGGACAAGTCAGATCTGTTCAGTTAAAGAACGAAACAAATTATGACGGCAAACCACTTATGATTATTGATGAAGGCCAAAACCAGTTTGGTTTCGTTTTCAAAGCAAACGGCGAGAACATCAATACCAGTGACTTAAACTTTACGCCACAAAGTGGGAACATTTCGGTTACAGGTGAATCTACGCAATCAATAGGCTTCAGATTGGATTATAGTGAAACCCAATATTTGGAGTATACCTATACTATTAAAGGCGACGATTATAACGTAGGCCTTGAGGTAAAAGCCATAGGCATCCAAAACCTCATGGACATTAAGACCAGCTCCATCGGATTGAACTGGGAAACAACCTTGCTAAGAAAAGAACGGAATGCAAAATCCGAACGCGAACGGTCCACGATATTTTATAAAGAACTTGCCGGAAATGTAGACAACCTTTCCGAAACGAGTGACGACAAAGAGAAAATTGAGGACAAACTAAGCTGGATTGCGTTCAAGCAGCACTTCTTTTCTGCCGCATTAACGTCAAGTCAACCGCTAAACAACACCGAGCTTAATGTAGCTTTTGACTCAAACGACGGTGTTATAAAACACTACAAAGCATCGGCAGATTTAGACTTCTCTGCTCAAAAAGACAACCATTACACCTTCAATTTCTTTTTCGGTCCCAACCAATATAAAATACTAAAAGCACATGGAGATGATTTCGAAAAAATCATCAAGATGGGTTGGGGGCCTATGGGCTGGATAAATAAGTTCATCACTGTACCTATTTTTGATGTTCTCGATGGTCTTCATCTGAGTTATGGTATTATTATATTAATACTAACACTTATTTTGAAAGGCGTATTGTTCCCATTGACCTACAAATCATACCAGTCCATGGCGAAGATGCGTGTATTGAAACCGCAAATCGACGAAATTAAGGAGAAAGTAGGCGATGACAATCCAATGCTTCTCCAACAGGAGACCATGAAACTATATAAGCAGGCGGGCGTAAATCCGTTAGGAGGATGTCTGCCACTTGTATTGCAGATGCCTTTCACACTCGCTTTCTTCTTCTTCTTCCCCAACTTATTTGAGTTACGGGGCGAAAGTTTCCTTTGGGTAAAAGATTTGTCTACATATGATGCTCCTATTACTTTTGCTCCGATTTTCGGGATTGGACATATCTCTTTTATGTGTGTGCTGATGACGTTAACCACGTTATTAACGACGTGGTATAACAACGCGACATCTGGAGCAGCGGCTAACAACCAAATGAAATACATTGGATACTTTATGCCATTGATATTCTTCTTTGTATTGAATAGCTTCCCTGCGGGATTAAACTACTATTATTTCTTGTCAGCGGTATTAACACTTCTCACGCAGTTTATTATCCGTCAGTTTATAGACGATGATAAAATATTAGCTAAAATTGAGGAGCACAAGAAAAATCCGAAAGCGGCAAAAAAATCGTCTTTCCAACAAAAAATGGAAGAAATGATGCGCCAACAACAAGCACAACAGCAAAACAAAAAGAAATAAAAAAGAAAAGCCCGAGTAATGTTCGGGCTTTTCTTTTTTATTTAGACGGTTTTTCGAATCCGTCTTTTTCTGCTTTTTTTGCCATTTCCTCTACCCGTTTTTTAGTATCGGGATGGGAAGAGAAAAGCTTTTTAGTCAATCCTCCTTCCGAAGTATCTCCAGATAACTCCAGTAAGCGCTCGAAAGACATGGACATATACCAAGGGTTCACACCATTATCTTTTAAAAATTTATACCCATAGTCATCCGCCGCACTCTCCTGCTTGCGTGAAAAACTCATATTTGCCACCTGTTCGCCGAGTTCGCCTAATTGCGAATTTGATAGGGCACCCGCTGTTCCCCCTTGTGAAGACACACCGTCTTTCAGCGCCGAAGTCATCAAGGCATTTTTGAACGCATCCCGCGAATCCATATTTTTTACATGTCCTATTTCATGTCCGATAACGCCAAGGACCTCTTGATCATCCATCTCCTGCATTAACCCAGCACATACACGTACGCTTCCGTCTGCACAGGCAAACGCATTCACGTCTCGCACAAGATATACTTTAAAATTTAGGTCAAGACCATCGTAGCTGCTCAAATTCTCCGTGAGCTTTTTCAAGCGTACCGCAAACTCATGATCGTCTGGTGCCACGGGATTATTTTCATCCATCCACTGGATATACTCTTTTGTATAGTTGATAACATCCTCATTCGAGAGGGTGACAGCCTGTACGGCTTTTGTAGCTGCTCCAATTGATTTCGTGTTAATCTTGATTTGGCCGAAAGCCACCGAAGTGAACAGCATTGCTGACGCGCCTAATAAAATTCGTTTGTGAACCATAAGTTTGATATTTTAGCCTTGTTTAACCTTATAATACGATTAATATTCCTGCTCCATGTAACAAAAATGAGACCAAAACATATATCTTCCTTATACGAATGCGCTTATTCCGGTTATGCTTCTTCCCACGATAAGGGAATTAATTTCTTTTGTACCTTCATACGAATAAATCGCTTCCGCATCAGCCAAAAAACGAGCGACGTTGTACTCCAATAAGATTCCATTCCCTCCCATTACTTCACGTGCTCTCGACACGATATCTCGTGTACGCAATGTACAAAAGACTTTAGCTAAGGAAGCATGCTCATCTTTCAATTTCCCTTCATCTTGCAATTCTGATAATCGGAAAACAAGCGTCTGCATAGCTGTTAAATTAGAAAGCATCTCTACCAAATGATTTTGGATCAACTGAAAGGAAGCGATGGGTTTCCCGAATTGCTTACGGTTTAACGTATAATCCAGTGCGTTTTCATAAGCGCCGCGAGCACAGCCAACGGCCATCCAAGCCACACCGGCACGCGTCATCTGCAAGACTTTAGCCGTGTCTTTAAAGCTATTCGCTAGGGGTAAGCGGTCAGATTCCTGCACCAAACAATCTGTTAACGTTATCAATCCGTTTTGTACAATGCGCAATGCCATTTTACCTTTGATCTTCTCTACCATAAAACCTGGGTTATCTTTCTGGACGATAAATCCTTTCACTTGGTTATCATCCAGATCCCGCGCCCAAATGATCGTGATATCGGAGAACGTAGAATTGCCAATCCATTTCTTTTGTCCGTTCAACACCCAGCCTTCTGCTGTCTTACGACAAGTTGTCGTTAAACCACCCGCCGTACCCGATCCTACTTCCGGCTCTGTCAATCCAAATGCACCAATTTTTTCCAGTCGCTGCATTTTAGGTAACCATTTCTGTTTTTGCGCTTCCGAACCGCACATATAAATCGAGCCCATTGCCAGCCCACTTTGGACGCCCAGAAATGTCGCAATAGAAGGGTCTATTCGTCCAAACTCTGCCGCGATGATACCATCCATCAACGAAGTCCCCCCTGCACAACCATACCCCTCATAAACATATCCGCATACGTTCAACTCCGCTAATTTGGGAATAATTTCAAAAGGGAATTCGTCGTGTAGCCAATACTTATTTACTATCGGCTTAATCTCCCGCTCTAAAAAATCCCTCACTTTCAATTGTAAGGTTCGGTCATCAGCAGATAGCTTAGCCTCTATATCATAAAAATCCGCATCAATCGCCGGTGCCTCCCGTTTCTTTGCGTTACCAGTTAATAGCTTAGCCATACCTTTCAACTGCTCCTCACTCATTTTGGACATTCCCGTCATAAGCGTTGGAATATCGACTTTCTTAGACAGTGCATCCAGCTGCTCTAAATCTACATGCTTCAATAGTTGAAGTATATTTTTCAGTTTTTTTATCATGTTCAGTTATTTGGATTATCCCCCTCAATTGTAACACTTTTTTTATGGAAAATGTTTTTTATTGTTGTTTTTCAGCAAAACACTACTATCTTTGCGCCTGCTTTATAAAAGTTCTTTATTTCGATAGGATTAATTTTTATTTATTCTTTTGTAAAAAAATGGGTTACCTTTTATAATCGCTGGTATTAAAATGTAATAAACAAATTTGTTTCAATTAAAAATAGAAAATTAAAAATGAAAAATTTATTCAAATTCGGATTTTTAGGTTTAGCTTTAACAATTGCATTCGCTTCTTGTGGCGGTCAGCAAACTCAAACTGAAGAAACTGCTGATTCTTTAGCGGAAGGTATCGAAAACCAAACTGAGCAAGTTGTTGATTCATTGGAAAACGTAGCTGATTCAGTTAGAGCTGAAGGTGATTCTATCGCTGATTCTTTAGAGAACGTACAGTAATCCGAGCAGTATTAAAAAAATACATCAAAACCCACACAGTTGTGTGGGTTTTCTTGTTTCTGAAAGTGCTTCTTTTCGAGTTTTTCTTATTTTTGTCCTGTAGTTCAGTCTGCCTCAAAGGGCAGCTGTTTAATTTTAACTTTTATTTTTCGTGATCATGAGCTTATCATCTTTAACTGCTGTCTCTCCTATCGACGGACGTTACCATAACAACACTAAAGAACTCGCTAATTATTTCTCCGAATTTGCTTTAATTAAATACCGTGTTCTAGTGGAAGTAGAATATTTCATCGCGTTGTGTGGATCGGGGATTCCACAATTAGCTCATTTTGATGGTTCTCTGAACGAACGCCTTCGTCAGATCTACGAAAACTTTTCGTTAGAAAACGCGCAATGGGTCAAAGACACCGAGAAAGTCACTAATCACGACGTTAAGGCTGTGGAATACTTCTTAAAGAACGAATTTGAAAAACTAGGGTTGCACGACTCACTCGAATTCATCCATTTCGGATTGACCTCACAAGACATAAACAATACCGCTATCCCTTATTCTTGGAAGGAAGCGCTAGGCCAAACTTACCTTCCGAACATCCAGGAATTAGTAGGAGAATTGAAATCACTTGCTGACGAATGGCAAGACGTACCCATGCTGGCCAGAACACATGGACAACCTGCTTCTCCTACCCGTTTAGGAAAAGAAGTTAAGGTTTTCATTGAACGGATAGAAAAACAACTCGAGTTACTACAACAGATACCGTTATCGGCAAAATTCGGCGGCGCCACAGGCAATTTCAACGCTCACCATGTTGCCTATCCGAAGACGGATTGGGTAGCCTTCGGCAATAAATTTGTGAATGAAAACCTTGGTCTGTCCCGTTCACAAACGACGACCCAAATTGAACATTACGACAATTTTGCAGCAAGTTGTGATGCCTTCAAACGCGTTAACAATATCCTCATAGACTTATGCCGGGACATGTGGACTTATATCTCCATGGAATATTTCAAACAGAAAATAACCGCAGGACAAATCGGGTCATCGGCTATGCCGCACAAAGTAAATCCCATAGATTTTGAAAATGCAGAGGGCAATTTGGGTATCGCCAATGCGCTGTTTGAACATCTGGCGGCAAAGCTCCCTATTTCACGCTTACAGCGTGATTTGACTGATTCGACAGTTCTACGCAATATAGGCGTGCCTTTTGCTCATACCATTATCGCTATTAAGTCTACCCTAAGGGGCTTGCGAAAACTCATTCTTAATAAATCTGCCCTCCAAGCAGATTTAGAAAACAATTGGGCAGTAGTAGCAGAAGCTATTCAAACAATATTGCGAAGAGAAGGATATCCAAAACCTTATGAGGCACTGAAAGACTTAACCCGTACCAACACGCATGTAACCCAGGAAACAATCGCAACTTTCGTTGACGGATTAAATGTAAGTGAGGAAATCAAAGAAGAAATCAAAGCGATTTCTCCGAGCAATTATACCGGCATCATACGATAAGCTTTGACGTCAAAATGACCTGCATTGGTACATTTTTGACGTATATTTGTTCAATATTATAGATTACACGAAATATGGCAACTATTAACGTATATACAGAAACGACTCCCAATCCTTCCACAATGAAGTTTTTGGTCAATAAGTTATTAATCAACGGTAGTTTGGATTACCCCGACCGGGAAAAGGCCCAAGCATCCGAATTTGCCAGGGAACTGTTCAAGTTCAACTTTGTAGAAGGTGTTTTTTTTGCGAGCAATTTCGTTACCATCACAAAAACTGACGGAGTAGAATGGCCTGATATCGAGCCTTTATTAAAGGACTTTGTAAAAGGAGCCGTCGAATCGGAATTAGCGGTTAAACCTATCGAACACTCCGAGGAGATAAATTTTGAGGGGACAGAGGTAGAAGTAAAAATCCAACAGGTTTTGCACGATTACGTTCGCCCAGCCGTAGAACAAGATGGCGGAGCTATCGCTTATAGATCATTTGACAACGGCGTGGTCACTGTGGAACTACGTGGCTCTTGTAGCGGTTGTCCATCTTCTACTATTACTTTGAAAGCTGGTATAGAGGGCTTATTGAAAAGAATGGTTCCAGAAGTTGAAGAAGTCGTTGCGGAAGCATTATAACTCGAAATAAAACAAAGAAAAAGGGAAGATTGTACGATCTTCCCTTTTTTAGTTACGCTTTTTAGCCGCTACTCTGCTAAAAATCATTAACTTTATAGCCAAAATAACCGAAACATTATATTTCAAAAATGAGTGCAGATATCAACAAACTAGAACAGATCGCTTCACAAGTAAGACGTGACATCGTTCGTATGGTGCATGCTTGCCAATCGGGTCACCCGGGCGGTTCGCTTGGTTGTACGGACTATTTTGTAGCGTTGTACTTCTATGCGATGAAACATGACCCTTCTTTTAATATGGACGGCGTCGGAGAAGATTTATTTTTCTTATCAAACGGACACATTTCTCCCGTTTTCTACAGTACTTTAGCGCATGCCGGATATTTCCCTCCGAGTGAACTTAGTACATTTAGAAAAATAGACTCCCGCATACAAGGCCACCCCACCACACACGAAGGATTACCGGGTATCCGCATTGCGTCAGGCTCGTTGGGACAAGGACTGTCCGTGGCTATCGGTGCTGCACAAGCTAAAAAATTAAACAAAGACAATAGTTTAGTATATGTGTTGATGGGCGATGGGGAACTCCAGGAAGGACAGGTATGGGAAGCGGCGATGTACGCTCCACACAACAAAATGGATAACATTATTGCTGCCATTGATTATAATGGTGCGCAGATTGATGGTGCCACAGAGGAGGTACTATCGCTCGGAAATCTTCGTGCAAAATGGGAAGCATTCGGCTGGGATGTGCTGGACATAAAACAGGGAAATGATATGGCATCGGTCATCCAAGGTTTAGACGAAGCTAAATCGCGCGCTGGAAAAGGCAAACCTGTTATGATACTACTACACACGGAAATGGGGAATGGGGTTGATTTTATGATGGGATCACACAAATGGCATGGTATTGCCCCTAACGACGAACAGCTAGCTGCTGCATTGGCACAGAATGCGGAAACTTTGGGAGACTATTAATAGATAGGAAGATACTAAGAAATGAAGAAATATACCTACACAGAATCAAAAGATACCCGTTCTGGCTTCGGCGCGGGCCTACTGGAAGCAGGAAGACAGAATGAGAACGTGGTGGCACTTTGTGCCGATTTGATCGGATCGTTAAAGATGAACGATTTCATCAAAGAATTTCCGGAACGCTTCTTCCAGATCGGAATCGCAGAAGCAAATATGATGGGTATTGCAGCAGGTCTGACCATCGGTGGCAAAATTCCTTTTACGGGTACATTTGCTAACTTTTCAACGGGCCGTGTATACGACCAGATTAGACAGTCCATTGCCTACTCGGACAAAAACGTAAAGATATGTGCTTCTCACGCCGGATTAACACTAGGTGAAGATGGTGCTACACACCAGATCCTCGAAGACATCGGATTGATGAAGATGCTCCCGGGAATGACGGTAATCAATCCTTGCGACTTTAACCAGACGAAGGCTGCTACCTTAGCATTGGTTAACCATCATGGTCCTGCGTACCTACGCTTTGGCCGTCCGGTCGTACCGAACTTTACGCCATCCGATCAGGTATTTGAAATCGGTAAAGCCGTTATGTTAAACGAAGGTGCCGATGTAACCATTATCGCTACCGGACACTTGGTCTGGGAAGCTATCCAAGCAGGAGAGGAATTAGAAAAGCTGGGCATCGACGCCGAGATTATTAATATACACACGATTAAACCACTGGATGAGGAAGCGGTCTTGAAATCCGTGACCAAAACAGGCTGTGTCGTTACGGCGGAAGAACATAATCGTCTAGGAGGACTAGGAGACAGCGTTGCACAACTTTTGGCAACCAAGAGACCTACTCCACAAGAATTTGTTGCGGTAAATGATAGCTTTGGTGAATCGGGCAAACCAGCACAGCTGATGGAAAAATATGGCCTTAATGCCGCTTCTATCGTAGCAGCAGCAAGAAAAGTGATTACCAGAAAATAGTGACGAAGAACAAATGGAAGACGCCTTAATTATATCAAAATTTGCTGATGAACGCACACGCGAAGAGGCGTTTGGCCATTTGCTCCAAAAATACCAACAAAAAATATATTGGCACGTTCGTCGGATGGTCATTGACCATGACGATGCAGATGATGTCGTGCAAGATATATTCATCAAAGTATGGCGAAACCTCGAAAAATTCCGGGAAGACTCCCAGCTTTATACTTGGTTATATCGTATAGCCACAAATGAATGTATCACTTTTCTAAATAGAAAAAAACAAAAGCAGAGCATGTCGTTAGACGACGACAGCTCTGCTTATCTCGCAGAAACATTAGCGGAGGGAAGTTATTTTAATGGTGATCAGGCACAAATGAAATTGCAACAGGCGCTATTGACTCTTCCCGACAAACAACGGTTGGTATTTAACATGAAATATTTTGAGGATCTCAAATACGACGAAATATCAGAGATTCTAGGTACTAGCGTTGGCGCATTAAAAGCTTCTTATCATTTGGCAGTAAAAAAAATAGAGCACTTTTTCACATCACACGATTAAACCCTAGGGGATTTTTCGACTCTAAACAAGTGACTATGAAGGAAGACAATACATATTACGATGGAATGGATGGTTTAAACCTACCGGGATCATTACGTATAAATCCCTTTGTAGTACCTGAAAATTACTTTGACCAACTCTCTTCTTCAGTTTTGTCTCAAGCACGTTTAGATCGTTTGCCAACTGCAGAAAGAATAGGCTTCACCGTACCAGAATCCTACTTTTCTCAATTAACAAACAACATACAACTCCACATAAAGGTGGAGCAGTATAAAGATACTACACATAGAGAATGGGATGTCCCTAAAGGATACTTTGAAGATCTATCAGACAAGATTCTTTCGCAAACGAAAATAGAAGCTGTTGCAAAACAAGAAGAGTTCGAAGTCCCGATAGACTATTTTGAAAGCCTGTCAGCACGCATTCAAACAAAAATATTTGAAGATAAGCTAAAAACGCAAGTATCTGATGATGGCTTTACAATTCCAGAAGACTATACTGGAATACTGAAAGATAAAATTGTTGCACAAACTATAGGGAAAGAAAAACAGAAAACAATTGTACGAAAGCTAAATTTCAACAAATGGGTTTCCTATGTGTCAGCAGCTTGCGTTGCTGTGGTAATTGGAGTCGTTTCCTATAACAGCATAAACAATCGAACGCAGGGAAGTATCAGCGAATCACATCTGGCTTCCATTCCCGATGACGAAATTATTAATTATCTGAGTGCGCTGAATGATAGTCATGACATTCTTTATATCATGGAATGTATTGACCATTCTCATGATTCTGAAGGGATTTGTACGCATGTAAAGGAAAATGATATTGAAGACTATTTAAATTATGCATTATAATGTTACGTTTTAAACATTTGTTTGTTACGATAGGTGTAGTCATACTCTGTATATTATCTGCGAGTGCACAGCCGCGGGATTCCAAACGATTTGCAGCGATTGAGAACGAAAAAATTGCCTATATTACGAAAGAGCTGAGCTTAACACCTGCTGAAGCCCAGCGTTTCTTCCCGATATACAATCAATATAGCCAAGAAATATGGGCTATTCGATCGAAAAAGAAAGAAAGCACCTCGACCCCTTCTCCAAGGGGAGTAAATGCTTTCAATAGATCGAATAAATCTGAAAAACAGGATGTACTCTCTTATGATGCAAAAGAATTGGAAATTAAGAGAGACTATCGAAAAAAGTTCACGGAGGTGATTGGTTCAGCTAGGGCCTCTCAGTTTTTCGAGGTTGAACAGAGCTTCCGGGAATTGCTCTACAAAGAATTACAAAGAAGAAATCGTTAAATAAAGTGACGACGTAATCAGTGACGAAGTAACAAAAAACCATTACTGATTACGCATCACTGTTTACGGATTACTTGTCACTAAAAAATGATTAGCAACAGAGAACTTTTCCTTAAAAACACTGCTCAAACGTCTTCATCTCCTCGTCTATTCGAAATCGTAAAAGCCGAGGGAGTCTATCTATATGGACCTAACGGTGAACGTTATTTGGATTTGGTATCGGGTTTCAACGTTAGCAATATTGGACATCGACATCCCAGCGTCATAGCGGCTATCCAACAACAATTGGAGAAATACCTCCATGTTACGGTATATGGGGAGTTTGTACAAGCACCGCAAGTAAAGTTTGCAACCGAATTACTCGCGAATCTTCCTTCTTCATTCGGATCTGTTTACCTCACGAACAGTGGAGCAGAGGCTGTCGAAGGATCCATGAAAATCGCAAAGAAGTACACTGGACGTCGGCAGATTATTGCTGCTGAAAAAGCATATCATGGTAGCACACAGGGGGCTTTAAGTTTAATCGGCAACCCAGCATATCAAGAGGCCTATGCTCCACTACTCCCCGAAATAGAATTTATCCAGTTCAATGACATAAGCAGTTTAGACATTATCACAAACCAAACCGCTGCGGTTATCGTGGAAGCCATCCAAGGAGAGGCTGGCGTGCGTGTTCCGTCTACGGAATTTATGCGGGCTCTCCGTAGGAAATGTGACGAAACGGGCGCCATTCTGGTTTTTGACGAAATACAAACAGGTTTCGGAAGAACAGGGAAGATGTTTGCTTTTGAACATTTTGGGATCGTACCGGATGTTTTGATGTTAGCAAAAGGTATAGGAGGCGGTATGCCACTCGGCGCATTTGTTGCACGAAAAGAAGTTATGGATGTCATCAAAGACAACCCTATGCTCGGTCATATCACTACTTTTGGCGGCCACCCGGTAAGTTGTGCGGCTGCCCTAGCTTCTTTGCAGGTGATTCAAAACGAAAAACTGCTAGATACAGTAGAAATAAAAGCAGCTTTGTTCCGCAAAGAGTTGAACCATCCTGCAATAAAAGAGATCAGGGGAATGGGATTAATGATGTGCCTACAATTAGAAACTTTTGAGCACGTATATCAAGTCAGTAACTTTTGTGCAGAACACGGTGTGATGATTGATTGGTATTTACATTGCGAAACAGCCCTACGCATAGCACCTCCACTGACGATATCAGAAACCGAAATAAAACATGCCTGCGAAATAATAAGACAAGGTATTGAAAAGTTCATTTGAAAAAGCTAACTTGGTTTTCTTAAACCTTCATTTTATATGGAAACAAGAAGAAAATTCTTAGCGAAAAGTCTCCTCACTTTGGGAGCGGCCACGATAGGCACAAAAACGTTATTTGCAACCGAAAACAACCTAGCAAAAAGTGGTAAGTTAGTTATACAACAGAACGATGTCATTCTATTTCAAGGTGATTCGATTACCGATGCAGGACGTAATCGAGATAATTTAAAACCAAACGACACCGGCGCTTTTGGTCATGGATATGCGCTGATGGCCGCAGCCACGCTGCTAAATAAATATGCGGATAAAAACATACAGGTTTATAATCGGGGGATCAGCGGAAATAGGGTGCCAGACCTTATCAGCAGATGGGATACCGATGCGCTCCAACTTCGGCCGACGATATTAAGCATTCTTATCGGCGTAAACGATTTTTGGCGTACGATCGATCGAGGTGCTCAAAACACGCCACAACAATATAAACAGCAATATCAACAATTGTTGGACATTACTTTAAAACAACTTCCACAAGTTAAATTGATTATCGGCGAACCATTTGGCGTGAAAGATGTAAAACATGTCACGGATGCTTGGTATCCCGACTTTCTGGGTTATCAACAAGTCGCCAAGGAAATAGCAAAAGAGTATAATGCGACATTTCTGCCTTATCAATCGGTATTCGATAAAGCGGCAAGCCGCGGTGGGGGCGATTATTGGACAACAGACGGCGTACATACTTCCTTAGCGGGTGCAAACCTCATGGCGGAAGCTTGGTTGGGACTAATCAAATAATTTTTAGAGCAGGGAAACCTGCTCTAAAAATCACTATTCCAGCGATACATACCGTCTCGCAAGAGAATCTGCTCTCGATCCAGAAGCAATCGAATTACGTGCAACTTTATATCATCATCCCCGAGTGTTAGCTCGTCAACGAGGTCCTTCACATCTTTTTCGCCTGCCAGTAATACGTTTTTTATTTCTTCATGTAGTTTTTCCTGGATATCTGCACGATGCTGGCGCACCAGACACAAATCACAAACCCCACAAAACGCTTTCTCTTTTTCCCCAAAATAAGTCTGCAACGCGATACTTCGGCAGTCCTTCGTATCGAGATAAGTATAGATAGCTTTTATTTGTTGTTCTTTAATATTCTTTCTTTCCTCGATAAAGGAAGTATCGATAAAGAGATGTTTGTAATCTACACGTGCCTGACGAAATTCCAGTTGAGGGGCATCCGTTTTAGGAAGATAAGAAGCCACCTCCAATTGTTGTAGCCCGCGCAACATCCCCACTACTACGTCATGCGAAACGTTAAGCTTTTTTGCCAGTTCATACTCGTTCAACCCGATATAAAAATCAAATGCGCCACCTGTTGTGCGCAAAATCAATTTGATGAGCATATCATACTTCGCCGACTGTACTTGAAATTTATATAATTCCTGGTAATCGATTTCAAACTTAAATCGCGAGGGGATAAAAACAGCTTCGGATAAGGCAATCCACCCATCTCTTTCCAAAAACTTCAAAGCACTTAATGTGGGAAGAATATCAATCTTATAACATTTACAGAAATCGACTACATCAAAATCAAAAAAAAGACCTTTCCCAGCGCCATAAGCGATTTGAAAGTAGTTTCCTAAATGATGATAGACCTGTTGAATAAACGGTATCGGCGGAAAACCGGCTATAAAATTCTCCCACAATTTTTCACGATCCGCTTGTTGAAACATCAATACTGGGAATGCTTTCTTCCCATCGCGACCCGCGCGACCTGCTTCTTGGTAATAAGCTTCTAATGAATCAGGAATATCCAGATGTAGTACAAATCGCACATCCGATTTATCGATCCCCATCCCAAATGCATTGGTTGCCACAATGACACGCATCCGATTTTCCATCCAGCTGTCCTGCTTTTGCGAACGGGTCTGTGGATCAAGCCCAGCATGGTAAAAATCCGCTGGTATACCGTGGTTAATTAAATACTGTGCCACTTCTTGTGTCTCCCGGCGGTTACGGACGTATATCACTCCCGATCCGCCAATCTTATGGATCATCCGCAACATACGTCCCATTTTATCCTCCTCGGCCAATACCATATAGGCTAAGTTCTCCCTTCGGAAGCTTTTCTGAAACACTTGTTTTCCTACGAAACCTAACTTATCTTGGATATCTTCCACTACACGTGGAGTTGCCGTGGCCGTCAACGCCAAAAAAGGCGTGCTTGGATGAATCTCCCGCAACTTCGCCAGTTCTAGATAAGCAGGACGAAAATCATACCCCCATTGTGAAATACAATGTGCTTCGTCAATGGCAAAAAGACTCACTTTCATGTAGCGTATCCGTTCTTTTACCAAATCATTATAAAGACGTTCCGGGGCAAGATAAAGAAATTTAATTTTTCCGTACACACAATTATCCAATGCAATATCCACCTCCCTATGGGACATACCAGAAAAAATGGCCACCGCTTCGATACCTTTTTTTCGCAAGTTTTGGACCTGATCTTTCATCAATGCAATAAGTGGACTCACGACAATACATATACCCGCCAACTGAAGTGCCGGCACTTGAAAACAAATAGATTTCCCTCCACCTGTGGGCATTAACGCCAGGGTGTCACGCCCCTGCAGCACAGCATTGATAATGTCTTCCTGCAACGGACGAAAGGCTTCATGTCCCCAATATTGTTTTAATATATCCAGGTTTTTATTTTCCATCACTTCTTCTCCCAAACATAAGCAAAATTATTTTTCAAGACGTAATAGCGTAGATCTAAAGAATCTGCCATTTTTATCATCGCTGGCAATCTCTCCGTTTTATTCGACCCGTCAAATATCGCGAGAGCAACATGGCTGAAATTTTTATCATTTACCTTATCATAAGATGATATGTTGCGCCACAACAAAATATCACATACCATAGGTCCCATTTCTCCCCTACCGCCCTCTATAATACCCAACGTACCTATAGAAGTTTGAATTTTCACCCGATCACCTCTTTTTAACTGCAATGGGTAAAAAGCGATATCCGTCATCCGTATATAATGGTTAAGGTCTGGCAGCACCTGCCTCTTTATATACGGATGTGCCACGCTATCTAACGTAGAAATAAGAGAAACCTTACCGTGATTAATTACGGCAATGGCAACCTCACGACCGACATTATATATTTTTATGCCTTGATAAGAAGTATATTTTATAGAGGAGATGACAGCAGAGAATAACAATATTCCTATAGCGATAAAGGTACACCATAAAAATTGTTTACGCAGACTATACCAGGTAATAAGCAAAAAGATGATAACGAGCAGAAACAAAGCAAGTTGTACTCCCGAAAAGTCAACACCTTGTACTGTAGCAAATGGTAATTCTTCGATAGTCTGCAAGCCCCATAAGAGGAAACGACACAAATAGGTTAATCCCTGTGCCAAATACGCGTTGACAAGCGGAAAAGGACATGTGGCTAGTGCTATACCCATATACATTAATGCCGTCGCAGGCAGTGATACAAATAAATTTCCAAGCAGAAAGTAATTGGGAAACTGCTGAAAGTAATACAAGGCTAGTGGTGTGGTAAAGAGCTGAGCACTGACAGAAACTAATACGGCTTGCCATGTCATACGTAACCCCTTATTGTTTATCAGCAATACCTTATTAAGCAATGGATAGAGCGTAAATAAACCCAAAACAGCCAAATAGGACAATTGAAAGCCCATGTCGAAGATCATAAACGGATCCACCAAAAGTAAACAGCATGCTGATGCAAAAAGCGAATTTAGATTTTGATTAGCTCGTTGGCTCCATCTGGCTACCAACAAAAAAGAAATCATCACGCCTGCCCGCAGGATAGAGGGAGCCATTCCCGTCAACAAAACATAGCCCCATATGGCTACTAGAATAAGCACGAAGCGAATAGGCCTACCATAAGGGAACCGGTCTAGAAAACCCAGTAAAAAATTCAGCAGGAAGAACACCATACCGACATGCAAACCTGACACACTCAAAACATGTACCGTACCTGTATTAATAAAAGCCGTTAGTGTTTCCATCGGAAAATGGGCACGGTATCCTAAAATGAGAGCTGCGCAAATATCCAACGCATCCTTATTCGATATAAACCGGCTGAACTTATGCACAAAATAACGGCGTATCGCCAACGCTTGTGCTATAACGGTATTTCCGTAGTTATTTCCGAGCAGCCGAATATCCGCAGGCTTTATATAGGCTTGATGATAAATATTTTTATGGGCCAGATATCGTTTATAATCAAATTGTTTAGGATTATAAGGTTCACGTATGTCCATTACCTCATTACGGAACAACAACTTGTCGCCATAAGACAACGATAAATCAGATTCCTTATTTTTATGCACGATACGCAGCATGATTTGCCCTGTTGCCGGGCTTACTTTTTCATCGTCGACAATATGACGAATTTCTAAAGGAAAGTGTATACTAGCCTCGCCATATACAGGTTCGTCCGTAACCACCCCTATCAAATAGTCCGCTTTTTTACCTACAAAATATTGTGATTGCTGTGCAGGAAGTTCTCGTTCTATCCATACAATACCCAATAAGAACAACCAACCGTAAAAAATTGGTGGAAAGAAAATACGGCGCAATTGTCGACCATAAGCCTCCATTCCCACCAAAAACAGGAATATAATTATCATACATCCGACTATAATTCGAAACAGCAATATCGATAATGGTAAATAATAACCGCTCATTATACCTGTTCCAAAAAATAAGAAAACGCTGGCAAACGGCACTTTCCGCAAAGCCAGATAGATTGCGTGCCCTACCATCGGTATCGGAATTGAATTTTAATATCGGACCGACGTGCACCCTCGCTTTGATCCAACCCAGAACCTACCGTTTCTACATCCAAATAGTGATTTAAGCTATAACGAAGCCAAAAATCTATTTTTCGACCTATACGATAAAGCAAGTTAATATAGGAACGACCGCCTTTTCCATTATACATAGGGAAGGCACTCGCATATAACACATCATTTTCGTATGCATATAGCCTCGCATCATACGAATCAGTAGCAAATACAGCTAAACGTACATTTGCTTGTAATGGCAGACGAGCAGGTTTCCAGAATACATCCTGATAAGCCAACCAGCCCAAATCGATTCTCCCATCCTTTTCATATCGCACCCCCTCCGTTCTTGTCCGGATTTCCCACTGGTTAGAAAGTTTATACTGAAAGACAAGGCGCAGCTGATCTTTCAACACATCCACCACAGATCTGTCTGGCGGTTGTGCACTATTGTTTTCTTGCTTTAGTCGATGGCGGTAACGCAACGAAATACGCCCTATCTTGTACCAAAGATACGTAAATTGGGATAGAACGTCCATTCCCGCACTAGGTTCGTCAACACGATAGCGTAACCAAGGGAAACGAAATACGTCAATATAATTCATCCATTCTATCTTTCTATTGGGATGGAACATCCATCCCGCATAGATTCCCTCTTCGTTGACAACCGCACTACCCTCCCCCAACGCTTGTGCAAAAACAGCATGGTAGTTAGGTTGGTAATTTCTATAGTTAACAAACGTTGATACTTTCGGATGCAAACTGGCGATCAGGCCATGGAGCGTAGCCCAACCTCGTCGATACTCGTGTGCCGTTTCGCCAAAAAGATATACATTCTTATAGGTGTATTGGTAATTGACGCCGATATTGAGTATTCGCCTCCCTTCAAAAGAATAGGTCTGACGAGGCGAACCATCGTGTACAATTGTGCCATTATATTGCGTATAAACACCCACAGCACCTAGCTTCAAACGCTTATATCGGTAGGTTACGTCTGTCCCGATCGCATTTTGTTTGATCGCTCGACGATTACGAAGTTCATTAGGCGTTCGATGTAATCCAGATGCTGAAATAGAACTGATCGTATAATTACCGTCTTCCGCTCCCGAACGATTACCAGATAGCTTTCGCCAAGAAACAAATGGTGTAATTTCCCAATTATCAAAAGATAACCGCGTAGCAAAACCGGAGAGATAGTTGTGTTCATTCATAGATGTGTAGCTCCTCAACCCTCCCCCTTGCCTAGCACTACTCGTCATCATCGCTCCTTTGCCAAAACTCAAACCATTCCACATTACCAATCCTTGTCCAGCCTGCAAAGCATAATTCCCCAATATCAATTCCTTAAATATACCTAGGTCTTTTGCATATAGACTAACGCCATTGTGATCAAAACCATAGCGCTGCCTTTCCCGAAAGAAGGGTTCCCCGGCATCTTTTTCCATATTAATCGCCAAACGCAACCGATTACGAAAATTGAAACGATAACGCAGCATATAACGGTTTGCATCTCCAAGATAACGAGAACGGGTACTATCGGTAATGAAATAACCTCGTTGTTTCTGAAAGATAGTGCCATAACGTAACATAAGCTGCTGCTCGCTATCATCATAAAGCTTCCGCCAAGTTAATCCCTCCAAGCTCGATACGGATGAGACCGTAATAAAAGGACTCAATCGTTCAATAGTCGGCAGATCAAAATGAGCAATCCCTTGTAGCTCCAAAACGGAGATAAACTTTCCGGTCTGTTCGCGATGTGCTAAAAGGCTAGCAATTTGCAAAGGTGATAGAAATGAAAGGTTAGCCAGCTCATGCCCATCCGTTTTATTTAAATCAATGGGGCGTGTACGGTAGTGACGAAGAAGCTCTAGAACTTCATCAACATCGACTTCCTCCTCTAATTCTTCGACAAGTTGTTCTACAATTTGCTCCGCTACCGAGCTTTCGCCCGATGTTTGGCTTCTTACCAGCGTACTATACCCCAGTAAGAACACCGCTGTCATAACTCGTACACTGGCAAAACGCATAGATTATGAGCATTTGAAATAAGCAGATGGGATTTGCTGGTACAGGTGGTGTTGTCCGCCAGACTATCTGGCAGAAAAAAACTCTTTTTACACGTTAACGCATTACTTTTCCTCCAATATGAAAAGGATAAATAAAAGTGCTGAACGGATAAATAGAGCGTTACAACGGTTAGTAGTAATCTTCTTTTCATCACAATTCATTATAATTGATACAGTGAAAGTACAGAATATTAGAACATTATCCAATTCTCGTAGTCAATCTTTTTAAAAAAGAAGATTTCGTTTTGGTTTAAACACAAAAAACGCTATCTTTGTGTCACCAAAAAATTGCGGGGTGGAGCAGTTGGTAGCTCGTCGGGCTCATAACCCGAAGGTCATCAGTTCGAGTCTGATCCCCGCTACTAACAAAAGCAAAGCGCGAGGCTAAGCTTAAAAAAATTCAAGAAATATTGCGGGGTGGAGCAGTTGGTAGCTCGTCGGGCTCATAACCCGAAGGTCATCAGTTCGAGTCTGATCCCCGCTACTAACAAAAAGCGCTAAGGAAACTTGGCGCTT
>PJTZ01000169.1_pt1 | contig 33739 bp, 21 predicted proteins | sample 1512131 | NCBI WGS metagenome assembly PJTZ01 (sample SAMN08177679, study PRJNA422409) | Soil metagenome, whole genome shotgun sequencing project. | reverse complement strand
TTGAAGTATATCTTTTTGTTTGAGTCATCTAACAAACACCAGTTTGTTTTTGTCGATCCTCCGTCCGCAATGATTATCATTATAGATTTGGTTTTATTGTGTTATGTTTTTGTTGCTAATTTACTTTTTAATTTTTTGCTAATACTTGCCCGAAAATACGTGTTTCTGTTTAAAAACAAGAATTTTAGATATTAAAAAATAAACCGATATAAAAAAATAAAAGCCTTTTTTCTGAAAAAAGACCCTTTAATGGGTTATTAAGGCGGTTTTTTTGTGTTGTAATTTTTTTTAAAGCTTAGTGTATTTTGTACAATATGCTTTAAGGTTTTGAAAAAACTCTTTTTCATCTAGCTGTTAAAACAAATTTGGATTATAAGCGTTATAGTAATGGTTGTCTAGGAATCTTAGATCCTAGTTCGTTGCGAACGGTCAGCCTCAAAAAAAATATTTTATAAATTTTCTTTGAATATACAAATGTTATGTTATTTTTGTGCCAATTCTCAGATTTATCCTAGAGAGGGGGAAATAGCTTACATTACATTAGTAAAATAGTTATGTACCTCTATCATATTTTTAGCATATCTAAAAAAAATAATAATATAGCATTTGCTAGAAATGTAATTTGGATGAATTCAAAATAGTAAAATCCTATATCTCATAGTAAAAAGTTAATGGATATTAATGCACTAAACACCAAACTCGTGTCAGAGTTACGCGAGATTGCAAAAGTATTAGGCATCACTGATGCTGATAAATTGCGTAAACAGGAGTTGATCGATCGTATTACTGTTATAGCGAAGCAGTCTGTCGAAGAAGATCAAGACAAAACAGCCGAAGCTTCGGCTGGGGAAAGGCCGAGAAAGCGGGTTAGAACGGCGGTGAAAGCGGAGCCTGTGGCAATAACCAAAAGGACGTCGCCTGCTGATTCGCCAAAGGCTGATGACGCTTCGTCGACCGAAGCGCAATCTGAAACCAATGTAACAAGCGAAAAAGAAACAACTTCTGCCCCTAAAACAGAAACTTCATCTCCGGTTCTTCCAACAGATTTCGATAATGTTATTGTTAACGAAGGTGTATTGGAAATTATGCCGGATGGCTATGGTTTCTTACGTTCATCGGATTATAACTATTTAACATCGCCAGATGATATTTACGTTTCCCAATCCCAGATTAAACTATTTGGATTGAAAACGGGCGACAACGTACGCGGTTCTATCCGGCCGCCAAAAGAAGGGGAGAAATATTTTCCTTTGGTTCGAGTAGAATCGATCAATGGACAAAACCCAGCGGAGATTCGGGATCGGGTACCGTTTGATTATTTGACGCCTTTGTTTCCAGACGAGAAACTAAATCTGGACTTAGGAGCAGGTAACCATTCGACACGTATTATGGACTTGTTTACACCTATCGGTAAAGGTCAACGTGGATTGATTGTGGCGCAACCTAAAACTGGTAAAACAAATCTATTGAAAGAAGTCGCTAATGCGATTGCAAAGAATCATCCAGAGGTTTACCTTATCATCTTGCTGATTGACGAACGTCCGGAGGAGGTGACCGATATGGCGAGAAATGTACGTGCTGAAGTGATTTCTTCTACTTTTGATGAGCCTGCAGATCGTCACGTTAAGATTGCTAATATTGTGTTGGAGAAAGCAAAGCGAATGGTAGAGTGTGGACATGACGTGGTTATTCTATTAGATTCCATTACGCGTTTGGCTCGGGCATATAACACGGTTGCTCCAGCATCTGGGAAAATCCTATCGGGTGGGGTAGATGCTAATGCGTTACACAGACCAAAGCGTTTCTTCGGAGCGGCACGTAATATCGAGAAAGGTGGATCATTGACTATATTGGCAACCGCTTTGACAGATACGGGTTCCAAAATGGACGACGTGATTTTCGAAGAATTTAAAGGTACGGGTAATATGGAGCTTCAGCTTGACCGTAAGCTGGCTAACAAACGTATTTTCCCAGCTATCGATTTAACAGCTTCCAGTACGCGTCGTGACGACCTACTTGTAGATCGTGATATATTGCAACGGATGTGGGTACTACGTAATCACCTGGCTGACATGAATTCTACAGAAGCTATGGAATTCCTGTTAACGCAAATGCGCGGAACCAAATCAAACGAAGAGTTTTTAATTAGCATGAATAAATAGCGAATTCCTTTGATATTTTCTATTTTTAAGCCATCCTTTGTTTTCAAGGGTGGCTTAAATTTTTTATATATAGTGATGAAGAAACATATTCCCAATACATTAACTTGTCTCAATCTTTTCAGTGGTTGCATCGGTGTTCTATTTGTATTAACAGGAGAGTTTCTGTTGGCGTTCTATTGTGTCCTCGCCTCGGGAATATTTGATTTTTTTGATGGAATGATCGCTCGGCTACTGCATGTTAAATCAGATATTGGGAAGGAGTTGGATTCTTTGGCCGATGTGATTAGTTTTGGTTTTTTGCCGGGGGCAGTGTTATATAAATTATTAGAGGCGTCTACAGATAATGTATATCTTCCATATTTAGGATTTATTGTCACCGCATTTTCGGCGTTGAGATTGGCAAAGTTTAATGTGGATGAACGACAAACGTCTGAGTTTATAGGACTCAATACACCGATGAATGCTTTCTTTATTATGTCCCTGCCTTTTATAGGTGCCGCGCATCCAACTTGGATATATCAACCTTTGGTATTACTTGTTATCGTGGCGTTGGTTAGCTTCCTGCTGGTGTCTGAAATCCGTTTATTCAGTATGAAGTTATCTTCGTTGGCGTGGAAGGAAAATAAGTTCAGATATATTTTCCTGTTTATCAGTATCGTTCTTTTGATTACGCTCCGTTTTTCTGCTTTGCCACTCATTTTAATTTCCTATTTTATTTTCTCCCAATTGCATTTTAGGTTACAAAAACAGCAGGATAAATACGAGTGATGTGCTATGGCGTGGCTATGGCTTACAGCGATAATCGGCGATTTCCTGCAGTAGCGTCCATATCTCATTTTCTATATCCAAAAATAGCGTATGGATATGGGATATCTCGGTGCCATTTTTCCCAGCATATTCCAACTGTTGCAGCTTCTCCCGCAAGGTTTGTGCTCCAATATATTCCATTGTTGGCTTGATATGATGGGCTTTATTGGCTATCTCTATATGCACCTCTGACGTGACAGCTTCTTTTAACGCCCGTAAATCAATAGGTATCTGTTCTTGATAGAGACCAAGAAATTGTAAGATCAACTCTTTGTTGTTCATCAGATTTTCTTGGATAACCGATGGATTAATCAATTTGTATTGCATCGTTGTCGTTTGGGTTGTAAGGGTGTACACTTAGGCTGTCTTCACATTGTGCTAATAAATCAACGGTTGTTAGACCTAATTTAGGATGTTTGAAAGAAGGGGCAATTTCAGAGAGCGGAACCAATACAAATCGTCGATCGGGGAGATACGGGTGTGGAACAATTAAGCGTTCGTGTTGAATACAGTCCTCGTTAAAGTATAAAATGTCAATATCAATTACTCTTGCACCCCATTTCGATATGCGCACACGTCCCAGATTGTCTTCAATTGCTTGTACTTTGTCTAGGAGATCCAACGGCGAAAGAGAAGTAAATACTAAGGCTACTTGATTAAGGAACTTAGGCTGATCCGTCACCCCCCAGGCCTCCGATTCGTAAAGCGATGAACAAGCTTCTATCTCTCCCACCTGGCTTTCAATTTTCTCGAGAGCCTTTGCCAATTGCGTGGCAGGATTTCCCAAATTTGCGCCTAATAACAAAAACACCTTGTTCATAGTTTAAAGATAAAGCTAATCTATTTAAATTTCGAATTCTTCAAAAGAAACCTCTAAATTAGAGACGAAAAAAAATAAAGGATATTATGAAGTCTTTTTTTAAATATGTTTTGGCAACGATCACAGGAACGGTCATCGTTTTCGTTGTTTTATTTTTGATACTGATTGGATTTATCACGGCGACAGTGAGCAGTATGGGTGCGAAAGAGGAGGTTTATGTTCCGTCAAGTGCCGTACTGTATGTTTCGTTGGATTATAATATTCTTGAGCGTACGTCATCGAATCCTTGGGAAAGTATGAATTTACCGGGCTACGGAGAGATGAAATCTCTGGGATTAAATGATATCCTTTCACGTATCGCCGCAGCAAAAGAAGATGATCGCATAAAAGGTATATTCCTGAATCCTACATATGTTAATACCGGTATGGCGAGTTTAAAGGAGATTCGGGATGCATTGGTTGACTTTAAATCATCCGGTAAGTTTATTGTAGCATATAGCGATGTCTATACACAAAAAGCTTATTATATAGCATCGGTAGCCGATGAAATTTATATGAATCCCGAAGGCTCTTTGGAGTTTAAGGGTCTTTCTGCATCCGTCATGTTTATGAAAGAAGCATTGGACAAATTGGGGATAGAGATGCAGGTTGTCAAAGTCGGTACCTATAAATCGGCTGTTGAACCTTTTATCTTGAATGAAATGAGCAATGCTAACAGGGAACAAATGACAGCCTATTTGGAGAGTATGTATAGTGCATTCTTGGAGAATGTATCAGAAGGAAGGCAGATTTCGACCGATACATTGAGAAATATTGCAAATAATTTTTTGGTAAGGAATGCAGATGATGCCGTTCATCATAAATTTATCGACGGTAAATGTTATAAGGACGAGGTGTTCTCTAAGTTGAAAGAGCGCTTGGAGGTCGACGAGAAAAAGGACGTTCCTACCGTTTCCTTATTGGATTATAACAAAGAAGGAAAAACAGAAACAAGAGGCGATCGTGTAGCTGTGCTGTATGCTTATGGTGATATTGTTGATGGCGAAGGTATGGAAGATAATATAGGTGGAGATAAACTTTCTCGGGAACTTCGGAAATTACGTCGTGACGATCGGGTGAAAGCCGTAGTATTGCGTGTAAATTCACCAGGTGGTTCTGCGCTGGCATCTGACATTATTGCCCATGAGGTAGAGTTAACGAAGAAGATAAAGCCTATTATGGTATCGATGGGAGACTATGCCGCTTCTGGTGGATATTATATTTCTACCATGGCTGATTCTATTTTTGCTGAAAAGGAAACACTTACCGGTTCTATAGGTGTATTTGGCTTGATTCCTAATCTTCAAGGACTGCTTAATAATAAATTGGGGATACGTGTGGATGAGGTCAAAACAGGCAAATTTGCAGATCTGATGACTTCTGTTGACCGCCCTTTGACGGAAGAGGAGAAGGTCATTATACAGGCAGAAGTTAACCGTATTTATGATACATTTACGGGCAAAGTGGCTGCAGGTCGAAATATGGAAGTATCTGCTGTGGATAGTATTGGACAGGGTAGAGTGTGGACAGGAAGCCAGGCATTGGAAAATGGACTGATAGACGGTATCGGAAATCTTGATCGAGCTATACGAGCTGCGGCAGCAAAGGCGAAATTGAAAGATTACAGGGTAATGTATTATCCTACACAGAAAGATCCGTTCGCAACTTTATTTAGCACATCCAAGGAGCGGATAAAGATGTGGATGTTGGATGAGGAGCTAGGCGAGTACAGACAGCATGTCGAGCAGCTTCGTACAGTATTAAAGTCTTCTGGTATACAAGCCCGGATTCCGTATAGGATTGAAATTAGATAAATAGGTGCAAGTATTCTTACTTTTTTCTATATTTAGCCCACGGTTTAAGCCGTGGCAATAACACATAAATAAAAAGACATATATGAAGACTATTGATGATTTAAATTTCTCTGGCAAAAAGGCATTAGTTCGAGTAGATTTTAATGTGCCTTTGGATGAGAATTTTAATATAACAGATGATAACCGTATACAAGGGGCTGCTCCTACCATCAAAAAAATTTTAGCTGATGGCGGCGCGGTCATATTGATGTCTCATTTGGGCCGACCAAAAGAAGGACCTACCGACAAATATTCATTGAAGCATATTGTTGGACATCTATCTAAAGTAATAGGTGTAGATGTACAGTTTGCTAGCGACTGTATAGGAGAGGAAGCTGTTCAAAAAAGTGCAGCGCTAAAAGGTGGAGAAGTGCTTCTTTTGGAGAACTTGCGTTTTTATAAAGAAGAAGAAAAGGGAGACGTTGGATTTGCGGAAAAGCTGGCGAAATTGGGCGACGTGTATGTGAACGATGCTTTTGGTACAGCACATCGTGCACATGCGTCGACAGCGATTATCGCACAATTTTTTCCTAACGACAAATATGCTGGTTATTTGATGGCTGCAGAAATCAATAATGCAGAGAAAGTATTGAATAATCCGGAACGCCCATTTACTGCCATTATGGGAGGTGCAAAAGTTTCAGATAAAATTCAGTTGATCGAGGCACTTTTAGATAAAGTGGATAACTTGGTTATCGGTGGAGGTATGGCGTATACATTTGTAAAAGCCCGAGGAGGAGAAATTGGAAAATCTTTAGTCGAGTTAGATAAATTAGATCTAGCCAACGAATTAGTGAAAAAAGCAGATGAAAAGGGAGTGAATTTGGTACTTCCTACCGATGCACAGATCGCTGATAGATTTGCAAATGACGCGGATACCTACAACGGTCCGAACGACCAAATTCCTGCAGATAGAGAGGGATTGGATATTGGGTCAGAATCTTCTGAGCATTTTGCAGAGGTTATAAGTGCTTCCAATACATTGCTGTGGAACGGTCCAATGGGTGTTTTTGAGTTTGATACGTTTGCGAAGGGTACGAAGGCGGTTGCAGATGCAGTTGTAAAAGCTACTGAACGCGGTGCTTTTTCGCTTATTGGTGGTGGTGATTCGGCTGCTGCGGTGTCTAAGTTTGGCATGACCGAGCATGTCAGCTATGTCAGTACAGGTGGCGGTGCTTTATTAGAATATATGGAGGGTAAGGTATTACCTGGAGTGAAAGCTTTAGAAGACTAACAATAACATATATCATAATGAGAATAGGGCGGACTTATTAGTCTGCCTTATTTGTTTATAGTTGATTTTGCGATACCTTTTTAATATGACGCGGTGCTTCTTCGCTTTGGTGCGGTAGTTCTTATACATAATGCGATACCTTTTTAATATGACGCGGTGCTTCTTCGCTTTGGTGCGGTAGTTCTTCTACATGATGCGATACCTTTTTAACGTGACGTGGTGCTTCTTTACTCCGTTGCGGTAGTTCTGATGCATGGCGTGACACCTCTTTAAGCTGATGCGGTACCTATTCAGCGCACTGTTGTATTTCTTGTTGGTAATGTAGGGCAAAGACGATGCATTTCCGTTTTTCCGAAAGGCAGAGATGCACTTCCGAAGAATTAGCTGGGAGAGAAAAATGTTCTACTCGTCCCTCTTGACGTTTATTCGTGGCTTCTGGTTAATCATGTTGTTCGACTTTTGAACGTAGAGGTGCGGAAATGTCACATTTCCGTACCTCTATATCGTGTTTCCGTTTTTCTTTGCGGCAAAGATGGTCGGAAGGATTACAAAGATGATCGTCGTTCTTGTGAATTACCTCCGCGTACTAATAAAAACGTTCCTCGTTATTGCAATTCCGTAGGGGAATATGGGGTCTGTTACTACTTTTTTGTGCATATAATAAGTATATTCCAATATACGAAAGTATCAAATTAATAAATCTATTTATAATGATAATATTCTCCCCAGGCCATGATAACATAAGGAGTGGTTATGCTTTTCATTTTGTTAAACGTCAACCAGTAAGGTTCGCGATGGTCGATGGAATGCTGCAATTCATTTTCATGTCCAGTGATGATTAGCCGTGGATTTATACTGTTTATTGCTTCTTCCAAGTTGGGCATCCAGCAGTGGAGGAGCAGTACATCTGTCTCTACTTCGTTTCTCAACTCTCTAATCCAAGAACGGTCATTTTTGTTTGCTTGATCGCCGGTGTGCATAACGGTCAAATTTTCGGGAGTTGTAATAGCATAGATATTATTGGGTACATTATCTTGGTGTCCAGGGAAAACCTTAATTTTTAATTGCTTGCTATTGCCCAATACAATATCTTTAGTTATTGTAGCGGAAGAATCTCTTAAGTGAATGTAATTGCTGGATTTTTCCTCCCACAATCCAGTAGGAACGATGACTTTTTTCTCTTGTTTGGCAAACATATCCGCCACTGCGGCATCTGCATGGTCTCCGTGTCGATGCGTAACGAAAAGAACATCCGATAGATCAATTAGCTTTTGTATCTGGCTGTCGTCAATATACCAATGACGGCTGCTTCCGACTAGATCAATGGCAATAGTTACGGATTCACTCTGGATAATAAACCCGTGATTGTAGACCTTAAAAATCCGTATCCCTGTCGCTGTCTTATTCGATTGCAAAGAATCGATGACTCGATCTAAAACGTATTTAAAATAATTTTTAAGTGTCATCGAAGTATCCATACGTGTGTCATGCATTATGCCATCTAAAGAAAAAAGTGCTAATTTTCTTTCGTTTGTATACAGTGTATCAGGTGGATATCTGTCCAATGTTTTATAGACGTGATCAAGTATAATTGTACTTTGATCTTCCAAGAGGCTTTGGGGATCTTTATGGTAATATTGTCGAATTTGAGCTTGGGCAGCTCCTTGTATTATCCACAAGCAAAGACATATTCCACAGACAAATTTATTTTTCATAATGAAGCGTATTGCAAATAAGGGACAACCTTTGTGGTTGCCCCTAGAGATATTTAAATATCCTAATCCCTCTCAGTGACGATCATCCAAGATGAAGCCAACGGCGGGTTATGATCAGGATTTGTAGCATGTGTACGTGAAAAAGGTTTATATGAACCACTATTTGTATCTTCAAGAATACCGACAGAGGCACCGCCTTCCATCAGATAAAGACCACCTTCACAACCCAGAGCTTTTAAAAGTTCTGCAATTTCCCTGCGGGTATAACCATTTCCGACACTTTCATGTCGTCCGTTTCCTACAAACAAATAAACTTTGTTGTTTGCCGAATAACCTATTGCCGCTCGCGCATCACTATTTCCTGCGAGACTAGGAATTTCACCATTCTGTAGCAATACAATACCGCCCACGGCATGTTCCAAATTATCTTTCATTTGTTCAAATTCTGTTCTGTTACCAATAAGGGGAGTACCCTCATTTTTCTTTATGCCAAAGAAATAATGTGTGGGATCCCAAAATTCATTTGACAAAACGGCACCATAGCGCACCACTGGTCCACGCACCACAAAAGAAGGTGCTGCTCCCTGTTGTATATCGCCAGTAATTGCTGCCAATACACGCCAATCAGTACTTGAATAACGGTTGTTTTTATGGGTAGCCATGACGGTCAAGTTCTGCAAAGCAGTATATGGAGGTCCGACGTCATTAGGACTTCCGCCTTCAACCCGCACTTTTGGATTATTTAAATCAGCTTCCAGAACGGTACACGAAGCAAGGACACCAGTCGAATTATTGATATAAGACATAGCACCCATTTTTACACCCGGAGCAATTTCCTCTTCTGTACTTTGAACCACATTACGAATAAGTGTACTGTTATTTAACAATTTTTCTATCATGGTTGGCTCGACATAGACCTCTTGGATATCGTCCTGTGTGCGGACATTGATGTATACATTTCCGCTTTCATATACCACAAAGCCTCGAGCTGAGCTTATAGACATAGGCATGTCATAACCCAATGCTACGGGAATATTGACCCAAAATTTTAAATCGGGTGCAATGTCTTGATTTATTAAATAAGAAGTGACTTCTCCCGTTTCCTCTTTTTGCTTAAAAACGACATCGTTTATATTGACAACTTTTGAGGTGAATTTATGAATGTCTGTTGTCAAATTTTCTAATGTAACTGTTGAAAAACTGCCGGACCCAAAGCCTATGGCGGCTATTTCTGAGGAAGTGCTTAGGACATAATGTGCATTGTCCAAGATAAGTGATTCTCCGCCGACTTTTACACGTACCAAATCGTTAACATTAAACGCGGACGCATTATTTGTAAAGATGCGAATTGCGACATCAGATCCATCTTGGACATGTATCGATCTATTGTCCACACCATTTACAGTTGCTTCCATATATAAGGGTTCTGCAAACGACTTACTATTGTCTAATTCATACAGATAAACTAATTCTGAAATCCGGACTAACTTCGCGTAGTCCGCAGGATTTTGTTCGCTTTTTTGGAAACCTTCCTGCTTGCAAGAAAAGAGCAGAAAACCCCAAATAATGTATATACTGATATATAAACCTTTCATTTTTTAAACATTAAATTTGTTAAGCATTTTTCTTGTTAAGGGAGTCATGAGATACGTAATAATTTCACTTTTTGTTATCTCTATTATTCGGAAGTTTCGGTCAAAGGAACCCCAACTGCCTCCCAGACGTCCGTCAAACATGTAAGGAATCTTTTCGATGTTTCGAATACCTTCTTCATTATGATCATGACCATTGAATACTGCCCTAACGTTTGTATAATCCTTTAAAACTTCCTTGACGTTTTCTGTGCAACCCATAGAAGGGCTATGTGGATGTATATGCCAGAAAATAAACACATGTTTTTTGTTTTTATACTTTTCCAATGAGGTTCTTAGAAAATCTAGATCAGGACATTTTAATGAACCAAAAACGTCTGAAGTGGTGCCGAAAATAAAAGCCATATCATCGATCGTAAAATCCGAATTGACAGCCTGTTTCCACGTGTCTAGCCACACGCTATCGGATACGCGGTCATGGTTTCCCTGCGTTACATATAGTTTTTCATGCACATCTTTTAACGCATCATAAGCTTCTGGTAAAAAGCGAGGATCATCGTGTATAATATCGCCGTTTAATACCAGAAATGCACATGGATTTGTTTTATGGAAACTTCTAAAAGCAGAGACAAAATTGCGTGTATGCATAGCATAATCGGTATTCATTTCACCGTAATGTAAATCAGAAGCTATTGCAAAGCGAAAAAGTACTTCCTCTTCTTCATCCGGTAGAATATCGGTGTCATTGCCCTTGCCACAAGCTAGAAAAATGCTCGTAGCACCAACTGCATATAAAAATTGTCTTCTATTCATGTCTTAATAATTTGGATTTTGTTCTAGCGCTGTATTCCTGTTCAATTCCGTCTGCATAATCGGAAACAAATCGAAATGACTCGGGTATACGCGGTTTTCTACTAAAAAACGAGTATAGGTGTAGGTGCCATCACTATTGTTTACCGCGCGCATACCATAAGCATTTGGAACGACTTGTGCTCCTATTCGCCAGCGTTTCACATCAAAAAAGCGGTGTCCTTCAAAAGCCAGTTCTATTCTCCGTTCATTTCTGATGCGCTTTCGCATATCCGCTTTCGACAGTCCGGATGGTAATGGAGGCATTTCTACTCCCGGTCTGCTGCGTATACTGTTTATTGTATTATATATCTCTGTATTGGGGGCATTTAAGGCTTCATTTAATGCCTCAGCGTAGTTCAATAACACCTCTGCATAACGGAAATAAATCCAATAATAGGTTCCGTTTTGTACGGTTGGAATACGGCTTGCATTTTGGTCAACGAGTTTTGCCAGATAATAGCCCGTCGTCGTATTATTGAATCCGCCGCCTATACCATCTTGCGATGCGCCTACATAGGTATAAACCGATTCCTGTCGCCAAGTCGATCCGTTATATAAGATGGACATATAAAAGCGTGGATCTCTATTAACATACGGATTATCGGGATTATAACCTGACGCTGGATTAATGGTAGGAGAAATTCCGGGGTTTTCCTCCAGGAAAGGGAGTTCGCCGTTGGTCATTTCATACATATCCACTAAATTTTGCAGCGGTGTGATACCAACTTGTCCGCCATGGGACGGGACAAAGGTTTGCAAAGTAAAATCGGTATAGTTGGAAGTGCGTTGAAAAATAATTTCTCTTGAAACACGGGTATGAAACAGGTTTTTGTAATTCGCGTGCAATTGATAATAATTGAGGTCTATTACCTCTTTAGCAGCATCCGCGGCTCGTTGCCATACCTGTGCATCGCTAGAGGGATTATGTAAAGAACTAGCGAAATGTAATAACACACGGGATTTGAGTGCTAAAGCCGCTCCTTTGGTGGCTCGTCCCAAATGAATAGCAGGATGTTCAATATCCAATAAATCGGCCGCTTTATCACATTCGTCTGTAATAAATTTCACCACCTCAGTAGCCGTATTTCTCGGAATTTGCATGTTCTCATTGATTTCCAGAGGTTCAGTCAATATCGGTATGCCTCCCCATCTTCTAAACAGTTCGGCATAAAAATAAGCTCGTAAAAAGATCGCTTCACCAATCATCCTCGGTTTTCCCGTATTCTGGTTTTCGTTGACCACTGGAATACGATCGGCATTCTGTAAAAAGATGTTGGCTGCCCGTATCGCTTGATAACTTGCTGTCCAGTTGTTAAAAGGGTTGCTTGCGGGTGAAAACACCCCGTTGTTGATTTGATTTTCGCCAGCTGTTCCGTGTGGGCTTTCTGAATCGTCCGACGCATTGGTGTATTTGTTCGTATAGTCTACGGGTAATTTGCTATAGATATTCGACAGATAGCGTTCAGCCAATGCATAACTGCCAAAGACTTCATCCAATGTCATTCCTCCGGATTCCGCTTTATCCAAATATTTATCAACGTCACATCCGTATAAGAATAGGATCGTGAATATAAAAATAAGTCTCTTCATGGGTTAAAAATTTGTAGATATACCAAAATTAAATATCTTCACTTGCGGGTATGTCCAATATCTACCTCCAGGAGATTCGGGATCAAAGTCTCCTTCCGTCTTATCCCAGGTAAATAAATTCATTCCATTTGTATACAATCGAACATTATTTAGCCTTTTTTTGTCAAAAAGATTAATGTTGCGGAAGGTGTAGCCTATCTCCATGTTTTTTAAACGGAGATAATCACCTTTACGGACAAAAAAGGAGGATTTACGGTGGTTGTTATCACTAAATTCGGAATGCAATACCGGATAAGTGGCAGTAGACGCCGTTTCGGGCGTCCATCGGCCTAGATGCATTTCCATGACCTTTCCACCGTTGTAAAACTCATACGCTGTTTCCAATTCGCGTGTATAAGTGAAGCCAGATGCACCCTGTAGCAAGAAGCTGAAGTCAAAACCCTTATAATCGATGCCTCCTGAAAAACCAAACATCATCTCTGGAATAGTACTTTTTCCGATAGGCATGACATCATTATTGTCGATGATACCATCGCCATTCGTGTCGTAGTATTTTAAATCACCGGGAACCACTCTTCCAAATGTTTGTTGTCTGCTGTTTATAATATCTTCTTCGCTTTCGAAAAACCCAATCGCCTTAAGTCCGAATTCTTGTCCTATACGTTGCCCGGTACGGAAGAGGTTTGGGTAAGCACGAGTTTCCTCATCCATTTCCAAGATTTTATTCCGCGCAAACGAAGTGTTGGCATTTATGAAATAATTGACCTCGCCAATATGATGAGCATGCTTGATTTCAATTTCAAAACCTTTATTCTCTGTTTTTCCAAAATTGGCTGGAGGAAGATTGGAAGCGGGTACTCCGCTCATATAAGGAATACTTTGGGGTAAGACGAGCATATCGTCTCTCTTTTCATAAAACAAATCGATAGTGGTACTGAATAACCGGGAGTTAAATAAATTTAATTCAAAACCTATGTTGGAGCGCCATGCGGTTTCCCATGAAACGAGTGGGTTGGCAAGCGGACCTTCTGCGATACCCTCTATGTTTGCCAGTGTTTCACCAAAACTATAACCGCTCCCGTCCAGAAATTCCTCAATGAAAAGCCAGCGTCTGTCGGTCACAGTGAGCTGATCATTTCCGGTTATACCGGATGAACCCCGTAACTTCAGTAAATTGATAACTGGATGATCCTGTATTGCAACCCATCCTAGTGATACCGCTGGGAAGAAGCCATAGCGGTTGGCTTTAGCAAAGTTGTCGGTACCATTATATCCAGCATTAAACTCGGCAAAAATACGACTCTGATAATCATACGCTATACGGCCTACTAAACCTTGAGAGACAAATGGAATTTGGCCTCCCAGAATTTTTTGTTGTCTATTGGCAAGCAACAAACCGGTGAAAGTATGATCCCCGAATGTACGGTGATAATTTAAACTCATATCTAACCAAACGTCTCGGTTCTGCCCATAGGTAGAAGTAGGAGCGCTTAGGGGTAGATCTTGACCTCTATATACATAATTAGTTGGATCGTTGTAATCTCCGCTTCCATTATATACAGCTAACCGTACATCCATGCGACGGGTAAAATTATTCCGAAAGTAACCGTCAAATGAAAAATTTCCCTTGACCGATAAGCCTTCCGTAATAAAGTTGAGCTTACGTGTCAAGGTCGCCATTCCCGAGAGAGAGGAATTAAATTCCTGCGTAAATCCCGTGCTGTTTATCCGATGAAGCGGGTTGCTATATCCAGTAGGATGCAAGCCCCAAAAGCCAGTAGGATAGCGAACGGGGAAGGCGTTCGGTGGAATACGGGAAATATAAGCACCGAACATATTGGCTGATGAAACATTGGGGTAATTACGATCTTCGATGGCGCCATATAGATTGAGCGCTAAAGATAAATCGTCGTCAAAATCAAGATCCACATTACTTCTGAAATTGTAACGTTTCATCTCAAAATTGTTGTTATACAATTCATTTGGCTCCGTTTTATATAAACCATCTTGGTACATGTAACCCATATTGACAAAGTATCGCGCCCGTTCACTTCCGCCGCTCATACTAAAGTTTGTCTGTGAGCTCATCGAATTGGTCATCACTTCTTTTGCCCAATCTACATTCGGATAAAGTAACGGATCGGAACCCGTTCTATATGCCTCTAGGGCTTCTTCTGAATAGGGGACAGTACCTGATGTAGGATTATCGTTGCGATAAGCTTCATTATATAACGTCGCAAAACCATATGAGTCTAAAAAACGCGGTATTCTGGTCGGTGTTTGGATAGCGGTTTGTGAACGCGCTGCTATAGTAGGTTTACCTGCCGTGCCGCGTTTCGTGGTGACGATAATAACCCCGTTTGCCCCTTTGACACCGTAAAGTGCAGTAGCGGATGCATCTTTCAGGATAGTAATATTTTCAATTTCATTTGGGTCTAATGTAGTAATGGCGGAATATTCTTTTTGTACTCCGTCAATGGTGACAAGTGGTGCTGCACTATTCAGTGTCGCGACACCACGGATATATAGGTCAGAGCGATCACGACCGGGTTCCCCCGAGCGTTGAATCGCTATCAATCCCGGAAGTCGCCCCGCTAAAGCATTGGTGATGTTGCTGACAGGACTTTGCATCAGTTCTTTGTTTGAAATGGACGCGGTAGAACCTGTCTGAGCAATTTTTTTCTGTGTCTGACCAAACCCTAGTACGACAACTTCTTCTACGCCTACAAAATCAGATTCTAAAATAATCTGTAGCTGTTTCTGAGATTCTATAGCTATTTCTTTTGGTAGATATCCAATCATATTGATGATAAGGATCTGTCCCGGCGCAGCTAAAATAGAAAAGCTACCATCTGCGTCTGTTCCAGCAGTGGGGGTATTTTGGCCCTTGATCCGTATAGTGGCACCGGCCAATAGCTCGCCCGAAGAATTTTGTACCACACCATGTACGGGATCTTGTATTCCCGCGTTTGAAGAATTAGCGGATGCGGTTCGTTTCCTTTGTCGTAGGATGATAGTTTTGCCATCGATTTCGTACGCCCAGCCTTTAGCTTCAGATAGGTGTGATAATACATTTTTCAATGGTGTTTTTTCGAAATTAATATTCGAAAATGTGACTCCTTTCAACGATAGTCCCGAATATAAAACGGTGTATCCCGTTTGCTTTCGGACTTCGCTGAAGATACGTTCTGCGGAAGGGGCAGATGCTCTAAATGAGAATTCTTGTGCATGGCCAGTGGCGAAGACATGCACGAAACTTACTAAAATAAGCAAAGACACAAGGTTCAGTCGCATGATTAGTTTCCTTTTAAAAACATGGATGCCAAATTGGTCGATATATCTTATAAAGTGCTTATAAAATGTGGTATATCGCCAACACGTGATTGTCGTATAAATTTTATACATTTGATAGTCTGATTAAAATTAAATCGGTTAAACATTTTAGTTTGCAATTAGATAACGTGAATTGGGGGTGGTTCCAGCACTCCCAATTTGTTATTCTTTAGACGTCATTTTATCATAATTTTCCTCCTATTTATTGGTTTGTATTTTGGTTATTGTCACCGTTCTGCCCTGCACGTCTATTTTTACATTACTGGCTGCTTTTTCTATCATCTTAAAAACCTCCCGGGCATTTTCATATTTCGATATACTACCGCCAAACAAGATAGATTTTGTTTCTTGGTCGGTAAATGAAACGTCTAAATCATACCACCGGCTTACTTTTTTCATAGCCTCTTCCAGTGGTTCTTCAAAGAATACAAAATAGCCGTTTTTCCAGGCGACGATATCGTCCATGTTTTCATCCCGTATTAAGGTCTTGTTGTTACCGTATATAGCGGATTGTCCCGGTTTTAATTGTTTCTGATTAAATAGTACGGAACCTTCTACTAAACTGGCTTTTACATAGTGGTTTTCTTGGTAAGCGTTTACATTAAACTCTGTGCCCAGTACCTTTATTTCTTGTCCGCGGACGGTAACAATAAACGGCTGGCTGACATTTCTCGAAACTTTAAAATAGGCTTCGCCTTCCAGCTCGACCCGACGCTCCGGAAGCGTTTTGAAGGTGTTGGTGAAACGTAACTGAGAAGAGGAATTTAGCCACACATGCGTACCATCAGGAAGAATAACTTCATATTGCCCTCCCATGGGTGTGATAACCTCATGATTTTTTATGATTTCTTCTTCTTCTGATAAATAAACTAACTGTCCGGTACTATTCAGTTGTACGGTGGAACCGTCGATATGCATAATGCTATCTCTTTCGGCTATGTCTAAAGGTATGGACGAACCATCGGCCAGCTTTAATAAGGCTTTGTTAGAGCCGGGTGCCAATAATGCGATTTCACTATGTTGTTCCAGATTTTCATTGCTAGATAAGAATGCCGTATAGACGTAATAGCCTAATCCAAATATAAACAATAGTGAGGCTGCATATCCGATGATGTGACGTAAGCTATAGGTTTTTTGTGGTTGTTTTAGCGGTAGTGATGCTTCCAGTTGTTTTAAATCTTCCAATATAGCTTCTTCTGGTATGTCAGATGATTCAAATTGGCCGTCCATAAGCCATTTATGGAGCAGTTGAATCTCTTCGTCCGTACAGCGTCCTGCCTTATAGCGTGCAAACAGCTCTTTGATATCTGTTTTATCCATGTACCTTGTTTATATGGTTTTATAAGGTAGACGGGAATGGCGGATAAAAGGGTTAGAAGAAATTATAAAAAAAATAAAAAAAGAAAAGAACCCAGTTTTAGTTTTAGTGTTTTTAGCGCGTTAAACATGTGGCTTTTCACTGTTTGCTCCGATATACCTAGTTGTTGCGCTATTTCTTTTCGGCTAAGGTTATACTGTCTACTTAGCTCAAACACCTCTCGGGTTTTTGGTGGAAGGGCTGATATTTCCGTTGCGATAAGCTGGGACATCTCTTTGGAACGGACCAAATCGTCGGCTGACATGTCCGCAATATGGATAAATTCATAGAAACTGTCGATATAACGTTGTTTAACCTTTTCGTGCGCGATAGTATCTAAGAGTTTATTCCGCACGGCAGAGAAAAGATAGCCTGATAAGGAAGTATCATAACGGATTTGTTCCCGTTTTTCCCAAATAGCTAAAAAAACATCGTGCAAGATGTCGGTCACAAGTTCTTTATCATGTATCCGGCGCCATAAAAAAGTATAAAGGGGAATCTTGAACCGATGATAGATTTCCGTATAAGCGGCTTGATCCCCTTTTTGGAGCTCCGTTACAAGTTCTAAATCTGAATATGAACCGTACTTATTCAAAATCTAATCACATAAATTGGTTACAAAATTAAATATGTTTCCTTGGCTGCCATTTGCCAAAAATGTTATAAATATATTATTTTTATATTAAATTAATAGGTGGCGTATTATTTTTAATAACTGTAACTAAACCCAAAGGTAGGGACAATTTTGTTAGATGCTGTATTGTCATTGATGTATGTGAGTCTCGTTGATACATTGATATCAGGCAATACGTATCGGAATACATTTAAGTCAGCCGATAACCCTATACCAAAACTTTTGGGAGCTAAGCTTTCGTCCACATTTTGGAAATCCGAAAATAACAATCCTTGGAAACGTTTAATGTAAGCGAGGGAACCAATGCTCCAATCCGGATAGAAGAGGGGAAGTCTGTAGCTTGCCATCGCCGTATTCTTGACAATGGGCGAATTAAAATGTCCCCATCCCGAAACCATCGGAATATCATATGTTCCTAAATATATACCGCTATTCTTCTGTGCAGCAAACCGCAATTGTAAGCTATGATTTGTCCACAAGCCCGGAAAATAGAAGTTGGTTCGTAACGATAGTACTTCTCCAGATGAACCCGTAGTAAATGGGCGATGGCGAAAGGTGATACTGAAGTTTTGCCCCCAACGTGGCGCCAGATCCATCTTACTTCGCATGCTATTTCTATTGATATATACTTGATAATTCAATGGGAAAGCAATGACATCCTGGAAGTTTTGCAACTGTAAACTGGTATTGTAGCGCTTTGTATACGATGTGCCAAAATTAACACCGTAACTGTATACCATATTGCGCCGGTATATAGAGAGTGGAATAGACATTTCAAAGGTTGCATGATGGTCACGGTAATCAAACATCATGATATTATTGGGGTTATTCCCCGATACAGCATTGCCGACCATCCCTCTATTCATATATCGGACGGTGAATGCCGGGAAATAACGCTTATAAGAAACCTCCGCAGAGTAGCGACTTTTTGATATGTCTGGGTCAAATTCATAGCCGAGTTTAACCTGCGTAGTATTTAGTATATCATTTGATAGCCAGAATATGCCCGGAATGTAATTATCGAAACTCTCAAAGTTAGTACCGCTAATGGACAGGCTATGAAAATTGATGGCATGCGTGCTGGGATTATATTTTTTAACAACGATGGGAGAGACTGGTTCGCTCGATAAACTGTCTCTTTGTATGTCTTTCAACGTGGGAGAAATATAGGGGAGACGGATATGTTCAGTCTGTTGGGTTGTGGAAAGCGCTATTTCTTTCTGCGCAAGTTTGTATCCGTTATATTGATAGTCGTTGTATAATAGTGATCCATTTGTGGCAATTGCTGGGTTGAATGCGCCATACGCAGCATTTGTCAATTTATGTTGCCCTGTAGCCCTATTAAACAGATAAATGTTATCAACACCGTCGTTGTGTGCTTTGAAAATAATATCGTCATGATAATAAAAAGGACGTTCCAATTGCTGATTTCCCCATGGAAGGACGAGATCAAGCTCTTTAGTTATCAAGTTAAATTCCACTAGATTTGTTCCCTGTTCCGTAACGGCGATAGCCACAACTTTATCGCCGGAGGTATCATATTTCGGCTGTTGTATATGCATTCCGTTAGGAACAGCAACGCTATCTCGTATTTCGCCTGTTTTGGAATCGAGTATAACCAATCTGCTTAAGTTTGCCGGATTTACTTCAACAACGACTATCTCATCACGAGTCGGATGAAAAGCAGGGGAGTAAAAGCGGGATGCTTTTGTCAGTGTTCTGGTACGTCCGGTTTCCGTATCATATACATTGATTACATTGTACGTTTGTTTGCCAAATCGAGCGTGTTTGCGATATTCGTCCCAAACGATCTCCTTATTTCGAAGATGAAAATAAGGTGTTATTTGTATGCCTGTTTTGACGACACCGGTCTCATTCCCCAAACTATCCAAACGCTTGATTTCATTAACTGCGGTAGGAGAGGATTTAAGTACATATAGCTCTTGGTCTCCATTCATTTGCGGTAATAAATAATCGCTGGGATACCGGCTGTTTTTCGTAGGCAGGTTAGGTTTGTCTGGTGAAATAGGCGATTCTTGTTCCCATTTTTTTGTTAGTTCCAAGATGGTGTTGTCAAAAATTCCGGTTGGCTTTTTCCCGGAGACTAACTTCACGGCTCGTTGGAAATTGAAGGGACGTAGTAACTTGGCACGCATATCGGTCAGTATTTTCTCGTGGCTGGCAATGCCGTGATGATTGGTTAAGTAGCTGCTCATGAAGAAACCAATCGTATAATAAGACGGAACATTATCCTTAAAGGAACCTAAAACGTACTTATTAAAGCCATATGATTTACCAGAAAGTATATTGGCGCGTATCGGCATTTCCCATGAAGGAAGTCGGCCACGTCCCCCTTCGCTATACATCGTTTCAACCTGCACCGCATCTCCTTCAAAATACCAGGCGGGCAAGTTCAATCCATAGAGTGCGAAGGCGAGTTGTTCGAAAAAAGGGGCTTTCAATTTACCTGTCAATTTGTCAAATTGGGCGACGTGTCGAAGTTCATGTAAAGCTAAATTCGGCAGCCATTCTTGGTTATCGGCAGTGGAAGAGGGGACAGCAAACAACTCGGATTTTCGGGGAGCAAGTTGTACGAAACCATTTTGCATAAGGTGATTTCCTTGTAAAACGAATGTTATTTTTGGAGGAGAGGTCCGCAAACTTTTGCGACTTTCCTGCTGTATTTTCGGGAGCTGTTCCGCTAACTTTTTCGCTGTATTTTCAAAAGTGCTTGGGAAAAGCAGACGGAAATTTTCGGCATCAATCTGACGCCATTTGACAGAAGAATGTGCTTGGTCGTTGTCAATAATCTGTCCTTTGGATGTATGTATATTTATTAATAATATCAATAATGATAAAATGCTGATATATATATGTTTATTCATTTATATTTATGGTTTTATATCTATATACTAAAATTTTTAGCTTATTTTTAGCTTTATTTATAAATATTTACTTTATTTGGTTTAATTAATATTATGATAATTAATAAAATATATGTTTTATATTATCGTATTTTTATATTAGAAAAAACACATTTTTCTATGATTATTAACAGGTCATGACGTTAACAAAGTACATTTATGTTTTTGGTAATAATCATTATATTTTCTCTGCAAGATAGGATAAAATTGTTAGATTTCACTATGATCAATATGTTGTTTTCATCAGTGGCGAAAAATGTATTGCGGAAAGTTGAAAGGGTGTTGTCGAGAGAAGAATCATCACTGGGTCCGTGAGATATTTGAATTAGGTCGGAGGTTGTGCTTCCGATGATAATAATGACTTTCGCATACATTGTAAAGGAAACTTTGATGATCCATTCCAGCGTGGGGGCAGCAAAAAAAATAGTTGTTTTCGTTGATGACATATTGTCATTTTATCGGTACCGGAAAATGTCCCGATAAACACTTGCGTCTACTTTTTGTTATTACCAACTAAAAAGTCGACTTTTGCTGCGACAAAAATAATTTGATACCAATGTAGGATTTAAATAGGAGGGCTTATGGAAGAATTAGAAATGCAGATAGATCTTGTGGAAAATTGGATTGAGTCCGGTGATATCTCCCAACTGCAAGATTTTCTAAATGAGCAGAACATTTCCGACGTCGAAGAACTAATCGACAGTCTTCCAGAGCATGCCGCCCTATTTATAGAAACGCTTAATATAAACAGAGCTGTCCGCGTTTTCGGTATCTTGGATTTCCCGACGCAAGAACGGATATTCAAAAAATTATCAGCGAATAAAGCCCGCGAGCTGATTAACGAAATGCCTCCCGATGATCGTACGTCCTTTTTTAGTGAGTTAAAAGGTGACGTCGTCAAGCATCTTATCATCATGCTTTCTCCAGACGAGCGAAAAGAAGCTTTATCTCTTTTAGGTTATCCCGAAGATAGTGTGGGACGTTTGATGACGCCCGATTATATCACCGTGAAGCCTCATTGGACTATCACTCGGGTGTTAGACCACGTAAGACGCTATGGTAATGCATCGGAGACAATTGACGTATTATATGTTATCGATAATGAAGGTCGTTTGATGGATGACCTTCGTATTCGGGACATTCTTATATCAGACCCGGATACAAAGGTTGATGAGTTGATTGACAACCGGTTGATATCATTGCATGCCGACGATCCGCAAGAGGAAGCTGTCAATGTGTTCCGGATGAATAACCGGGTTGCCCTTCCAGTCGTGGACGAGCAGGATATTATGTTGGGCATCGTGACGATCGATGATATTCTCTGGGTAGCCAACGAAGAATATACCGAAGATATGCAACGTATTGGGGGTACGGAAGCGTTAGATGAACCTTATTTAGATGTCTCTATCTTCCATTTGGTAAAAAAGCGCGGGGGATGGTTGATTGTACTTTTCTTAGGACAATTGTTGACAGCGACCGTGATAGAGCATTTTGAAGGACAGCTGGAGAAAGCCGTTTTTCTGATGGCACTGATGCCCTTGATTATGTCTAGTGGAGGAAATAGTGGTTCCCAAGCATCAACGTTGATTATCCAGGCGATGGCGATGGGGGAAGTAACGTTGATGGATTGGTGGCGGGTAATGAAACGCGAAATACTTTCAGGATTATTCTTAGGGTTGATATTAGGTGCTTTAGGATTTGCCCGTATTGCGGGATGGGAAGCTTTTGCTCATGCGTATGGAGAATATTGGGTTTTGGTGGGATTAGTAGTCAGCTTATCCTTGGTAGGTGTGGTCATGTGGGGTTCTCTGACCGGCTCGATGCTTCCTTTCATCCTTCGTCGATTAGGTGCAGATCCGGCAAGTTCATCCGCACCATTTGTATCGACGTTGGTGGATGTTACGGGACTAATTATTTATTTCACTATTGCTACACTGATATTGGGTGGCGTGCTTTTATAGCCCCAGACCGATAGCGTTTGTGCAGAAATATGTTATTCTTTCCGCAGCGCCTCCAAAGGAGCGCGGTTCAGCACCGATAGGCTGTTGGTTATGCCTATACCGACCGTTAGTGTTGAAACAAGTACTGTCAGCACGAAAATAAAGACGATTGAAGGAGCAAAGACCGTTTCAAATATAAATATGCCCAAAAGATTACTTGCAATAAGTGCTATGATGATACCGGTAATTGAAGCCAGTATACCTAGCAGCAGATATTCGCTTGCTGTTATCGTAAATACCTGACGGCGGCTGGCGCCTATAGTCCGCAAAAGCACATTTTCTCTTAAACGCTGATATTTACTGATTCTTACAGACGCGATTAAAACCACAAGCCCGGTCAGAATACTAAAAGAGCCGATAAATTGGATGACAAAGGCGATTCTTTGCAACAGGCTCTCCAAAATATCAATAGCGGTATTGATATCGATAACGGACACATTGGGAAAGCGATTGACAATCGCTTGCTGAAATGTGGCTGATTGATTTTCGTCGTCAACGTGCGTCATCATCAGATAAAACTTTGGAGCGTTGTCAATACTGCCTTTTGCAAAAACCACCCTAAAATTTGATTGAAAACGGTTCCAGTCCACTTCTCGAAAGCTGCTTACTATGGCTGGTATTTCAACCCCCTGTACGTTGAACAGCAAACTGTCTCCAATCGCTACGCCGATTCTGTTCGCATAACTTTTTTCCAAAGATACTTGTCCTACTTCTCCCGGTGTTGTACTGCCTATCCAGTGACCTTCTGCCACTTTCTCGGATAACGTGAGCGAATCTCGGAAGGTAGCCCGGATTTCTCCCCTGAACGATCTCGCGGAAACAGTTGAAGTCGAATCCGATAGGTAATCATTTGCCCTTTTACCATTGATGGCCGTGAGCTGCATGGTGATAATCGGAACATCCTCTACAATAGGCAATCCTGCTTCGCGCGTCATGTTTTTAATGGTATCGCGTTGTGGAGGTTGGATATCAAAAAGTACCATGTTGGCCTGGTTTTCGGCTGATGCTATCTTCACACGTTGCAAAAGCATATCCTGCACGAAAAATAAGGTTGCAATCAAGGCAGTACCTAACCCAATCGAAATCAATAATACAATCGTTTGATTGTTCGGTCGGTATAGATTGGATAGGCCCTGTCTCCATAGATACGGCCATTTTTTTGGAAAATACCGTCTGATTAAATACATGAAGCCGTTTGCCACACCGTATAGGAGAGCAAATGTAAGACCTAAACCCGAGATAAAAAATAAGGTTTGTGTCCATTCATTCAGCTGTAGACGGGCAAATACAATTATAAAAATCAATATCAATAAATAGATCCACCACCTCAGGCTGTCTTTCCATAATGGTTGGGGCTCATCGCTGACCCGTAATGAATGTAAAGGAGAAATATGTCTCACGGAAATAAGAGGCAATAAAGCAAACAGGACGGAAATTACTAATCCCAAGCCTATACCCTCCGTTATCGCTTTCAAGGATATTCGATTGCTCAGCGCAACGGGGACAATATCTTGCATAACAATGGGAATCGCATACTGGATTAGTGTTCCCAACGTAGCACCTAATATGCCACCTATTAAACCGATGGATGCAAATTGCACCAGAAAGATAAAAAAGGCTTGACGCGAACTCGTTCCCAGACACCGCAGTATGGCCACCGATACCAATTTTTCCCGAATATAAATGTGGACGGCACTCGAGACACCGATACAACCCAATAGCAACGCTACGAAACCGACAAGCTCCATGAAATGAGCCATGTCGGAGAAGGAACGTCCTGTATTTTCTTTCGTAGTCGATACCGTGGCACTGCGCAGTTGTAGCTGTGAGAGGCGTTCTTTCTGTTGTTCTACAAAATCGTCCGCCCGCAATTGGGAGGGGAATTTGAAATAGTAATGGTATTCGATCCGGCTTCCGGTTTGTTGCAGCCCACTATTTTCAAGGTGTGCCAAAGGAACAAATACCGTGGGGGCCATGGCGCCGCGCATGGCTGTTTGTCCTGGTTGCGCCACAAGGTTTCCACTGACAACGAAATCGTTTATGCCCAGTTGAACTGAATCTCCCACCTCGGCGCCATACTGTATCAGAAGTGTTTTCTCGACAAGAACTTCTGGCTCTTTTCCGAACCGTTTATAGGCGTCATGCGGTAGCGTTTCCAAATTTCCATAGAAAGGAAAATCGCCTGTTAAAGCACGGACTTGCACTAAACGCGAGCCATCGGCTTTTGGAAAACGGATCATCGACATAAACCGCTCTTCAGTTGCCATTTGCTCGCTTAAGTTCTTGATGGAATCGATGAAAGCCAATGTGGAACTGTCGGGTTTTCGCGTGCTCCGTAAATCTAGATCGGCACCGATAAGTAGCGCCGCCTGCTTATCGATATCCCGTTTTAGATTTTTGTTAAAGGATTTCATAGCGACCAGTGCCGCGATACCGAATACAATGGAAGAAATAAAAAGCAACAACCTGGAGCGGTTTTTTCGGCTATCACGCCATGCCATCAAGAAAATCCATCGCCAATTCATGCTATCGTTCCTCCTTTAATGGGGATTATACGTTGTGTTTTTGCCGCGAGTTCCATATCGTGGGTAACAACGACCAATGTCGTCCCTGATTCACGGTTGAGCTCAAAGAGCATATCTTCTACCACCTTGCTGGTTTCTGCATCAAGGTTTCCCGTCGGTTCGTCTGCAAACAATATCTTTGGACTATTGGCAAATGCGCGAGCTAAAGACACGCGTTGCTGTTCTCCGCCGGATAGTTGTGATGGGTAATGGCCAGCTCTTGTTGACAAGCCCACGCGATCCAGTAAAGCAATGGCCTTATCATTCATATTTCGCATGCCGCGTAGTTCCATGGGAACCAGTACATTTTCGAGTGCAGTGAGTGTAGGGAGCAATTGGAAGTTCTGGAACACGAATCCAACATGTTCATTGCGTACCTGTGCCAATTGATCTTCCGTAAGACCGTTGAGTTTTATCCCGTTCAAGGTGATCGTTCCTTCACTGCATTGATCCAAACCGGCACATAAACCTAGCAAAGTTGTTTTACCACTACCTGAAGGCCCAACTATGGATACCGTGTCGCCGGTATTGATCTCGAAGCTGATGTTTTTTAAAATAGGGATGACGGTATTGCCAAGATTATAATTTTTAGAAACTTGGTCCAATTGTAAAATAGTGGATGACATAGTTGTTTTTTAGAGTAAGGGTTCTAGAACAGCCCAGACATTATGTGCCAGAATTTTTTGTCCTTCGGCAGTCGGGTGCACCGCATCTGCTTGATTTAAATCTCCTATACCTGCCACATTATCCAGCAGAAAAGGTACCAGAGCCATATTGTATTGTTTGGCTAGGCGAGGAAACAGCGCTTCGAATTCGTTGAGGTAGTCCTGCCCCATGCTAGGGGGCACTTTCATTCCAGCAAGTACTAATTTGCAATCGGGGTTTGCTTTCAGCACTTTTTCTACAATATCGCTTAGATTTTCATAGGTGGATGTTGGAGATACACCTCGCAGTCCATCGTTGGCACCGAGTTCCAATACAAATATATCGACAGGTTGCTGTAATAACCAATCTATACGTTCTTTTCCTCCGGCACTTGTTTCTCCACTCAGCCCTGCGTTTATACAATGGTAGGGTAGATCTAAGGAATCTATTTTTGCTTGTATCAGTGCGGGAAAAGCCTCTTGCGGATCATCTAAACCATAGCCTGCTGTCAGACTATTGCCGAAAAAAAGAATGTTGCGAATGGTTTCTTTTTTAGCGGGGGACTCCTGCTCATTTTTTTCGTTTTTGTTTTCGGTGGTGTGCGATGTTCCGTTATTACAGGATAACAGTAAAATGCCAAAAAATAAATAGGAATAACGTCTTAAAATATCAATCATAACACTAATTTTTCTTCGTCCCCGCTACATAAGGAGTTAAAGTAGGAAATTATTATAAAAAAAACAATATTTTGTCGTTTCCCCATCATTTTATTGGATATGCTACTGCGAAAAGCTTGAAGCTTTTTCGAATCGAAAATTTAAAGTATTGACTTACAAATTGTTTGTGTTTTTGCTTTAAATATGCAGCAAAACGAGTTTGTGGATTTAAAAATATTGTTTAATATTGCACCCGTTAATCAAGAACATTGGCTTCTAAAGTTGCTTGATAGAAACAAAAATAAATTCCTCAGTAGCTCAGCAGGTTAGAGCATCTGACTGTTAATCAGAGGGTCGCTGGTTCGAGCCCAGCCTGAGGAGCCCAATAAAAAAGCCGTTTTTCGATAAGGAAAACGGCTTTTTTGCTTTCTAAGCGAAGATTAGCTGATGGCACTTACAATGTGAAAATATGTGTTTATCACGTTCCTGTTAAACTGGTTCTGGGATATTTTTGATGGAATTTGGCGTGCTTCAGGAAAAATAGGTCAACCATAACCAGATCTTTAAAAGGGGCATATTTTATTAAATTATTTTTGGGATATTAAAAACTAAACTTTATCTTTGTATCACTTTAGAAAAGCGGGTCAAATTGCATTCTAGAGCACAAAATTCCTGAATAGCTCAGCAGGTTAGAGCATCTGACTGTTAATCAGAGGGTCGCTGGTTCGAGCCCAGCTTCAGGAGCAAATAAAAAAGCTGTTTTTCGATAAGAAAAACGGCTTTTTTATTTTTATAATAACTAAGAGATTCTATTTACTTGGCGTAGTCAGAAATTTGAATACTAACCCTAACATAAAATACTGTCTTAAGGTCAGCTGCTCACTGTAGTAGTTCGCATTACCGGAACTGCCTAAATTGACATTTTGGTTTTGGTTCAAAATATCGAAGGCAGTGAATTTCAATTCGCCTTTTCGTTGCAAGAGGGGGTAGTATAGCGAGGCATTAACTACATGCAGATTGGTACGATCCTTTCGCAAGCTTTGTGGTTGGTTTTGGAGCGTGTAAGAAGTTTCCAGACGGAATTTAGCCAAGTTATCGACACGGAAACCCGTCCCGATGCTATGTCTTATATTAGAGATGTCGCGGAAGTTTTCCGAAGGCCACGCATAGCGGGTACCGCTGATGCCAATCGAGTATGTCGGGATAAGTATAATATTGTTTTTATAAGATAGATTGATGGTACTCTGGATATTGCCATAGCCGCGGTTGCCCCTGTTTTCTTCGCCGTTGACCATGCTATAAGATGACGATATAGAACTATAACCGTTGAGATTCATCGAAATTTGCCAATCTTTCTTCGTAGCGAAGCGTTTACTGAGATGTCCGTACATGTAAATTTGATCATTACCAGCGGTTTGGTATTGACCGTTGGTCGATTGGGAGTTTTCGATATCATAGGTACGCTGATATCCTATGCTGTTGTCATACCTGGAATAACTAATCGAACTGCTAAAACTTAGGTTGATCTTGCTGAAGTTCTTTTGGTAACGGAGCTGCATACTTTGCTCCATTTGGTTATCGAAATAGGGGCTGGCTAAGGTAATAGAAGTTGGGTAGAGATTCGAGTTCACGGCGACGATAGCATAAAAGCCGGGCAACTGAACGCTCTTATTATAGGAAGCTGTGATACCCGCATAGGTTACGGAAGCGTTGGGTAACCAGTAATAATGGCGATCCTTTAGATCGGCTGTCTGATCATAGTAATGATATGTACGTCCTAACGACAGCCACTCGGTACCTGCAGAGAGTTTTACTTTCTTATTAAAGATACTTGCATTTAGTTTGGTTCCCACATAAGTAAAATCAAATGTACCCTGTTTATTGTTAGCCACATCATTACGATTGGTATATTCATCTACGTTGATACGGTTGTTAATGTCCTCCAGATTTTGGTTTTGCTGCCAGTTGTAACGCGCATACCAGTCCCAATTGATTTGTTTTCGCACCGGTATCTGTATGTTAACATGATTATTGATGTCAGTGGTATTGCCATTACTGTAGCGTAGGGTAGATTGGTCTACCGTACTGTCGTTAAACAGATAATAGTGGTTCCAAGAATTGTTATGATTCCTGTTGGTTGATTGTTGCCTGTTTCCCGTCTGTCGGAAAGAGAGTAAAATGTTAGCATGTCGGAGTTTTTTTTCTCCATAGAGGTTATAGCGGAAGTTCGTGCGGTGAGTCTTGGAGCCACTTTCACTCTCACCGTCCTGCACGGGATTGGAAGACTCCCGTATGGTGTTTACAGTATACCAGGAATCGTTGGTATTTTGGCGAAAATCTATGGTTCCGTCTAACGAGACCATGGAGGTTGTATCAGGCCGGTAGCGGATAAAAGTACGGATTTTATGGGAATTATTGATGTATGTTCCACTGTTCTGATTCGCGGAAAACTCCGTGATTGCATCATAAAAGCTGGTGCTGTTTCCGTTACTTTCGGTAATGTCATCTTGTTTCTCAAAGGTATACATGAGGTTAGTTTTTAGTTTTTTGCCGATATCATAATTCGCATTGATTCCGAGTGATATCTTATGTTGTAATCCACCGTAACTATAATAGGATGTGCCTCCGGCCTCTGCCCGAGCCATCCCGCCGTACTGCCTGAGCTCGCTATAATCAAACCCTTGTCGGCTGATATTATTTCCATAACCAATAAAACTGATTTGTAACGTATCGCGGAAGGTGTTAACGAGTGCTCCGGCTTCGTAGCGCTCACGCGTACCACCGCTACCGTAGAATTTGCCAAAGTCAGCCTTCACAAACTCCTTCTTCGTCTTAAGATTGATCACAATAGGTAAATCTGTATCGTCCAATATCTCTCTCTTGGATTCACCTTTGTCTTTGATAACCTGTACAACATCCACTAATGAGGCATCCAGATTTCGCGTTGCTAGGGTGATATCCTGTGCAAAAAAATCCTTGTTGTTAACACGTATGCCCGAAACCTGCCGACCTTGATAATAAATCGTGCCATCCCCATTTACTTGTAATCCCGGTAGCAATTGCAGTAACTCTTCCACATTGGCATTCGGACGCGTCTTGAAATAATCTGCCTTATACTCTAGTGTGTCTCCGTTCATGCGGATTGGGGCAACGTGGTTAACTACCACCTCGTCCAGCTGTTGCCCTGCCATTCGGATGGTATCTAGATTACGTTTTTCCTTCGGTTCAAGCGTAACCTTTTGACGATACGGCTCACTATTGATATGCGTAATGTAAAGCAACAGTTCGGACCTTGCCGGAATGCGTACAAGGTCAAACCGACCGCGGTCGTCTGATAGGGTATAACTAAGAACTGTAGAGTCTGTGGCGCGCACAATGCTAACAGTAGCTTTGGCAAGAGGCTCGTCGCCGGCATCTACTATAATCCCGTTGATAGTACCTGTTTGTGCATAAAGCGTCGCGGACCATCCCAAACACCCGATTATTATCAATAAAACGTTTACAATAATAGGTACAGTGATAAGTTGAGTTGAAAGCGTGACGCAGGTTTTTGACGGACTTTGGGAATAGACGTTTTTAGAAAAAGGGACAATTTTTCGTAGCATAGGTCAATATGTTCAGTAGCTTCATATTTAGTAATGTTGGACAGTTAGTCGTTTCTTTTCGTACTAAAGATATAATAATCTTTGGTTCTTTTTTGCCTTTTAACAAAAGTTAACGTGTTAAGCAAGGAGAAGTTATGATAGGAAGGATATTTGATTTACAGCGTTATTTTATGGAACTTTACGTGAAGTTGTTATATTGACGTCTCAGATAGATAGCGTAAAGGATAAAATGGCACACCAACATACATACGATGCGGAAGGCAAGCAGCTTTGTTGTACAGCAGAAGAAAAAATATATACCAAAGCAGACGCAGCAAACTTTATAGAAGAAGATGGTTGTTGCAGTACAAAAAAGCATCGTCACGAAGAACATGATCATGATCATGGACACGAACATTCCGACATGGAAGGCAGCATTTTCAAGCTATTTATGCCTGCTGTTATTTCCCTCGTGTTGTTGCTTGCAGGTATTGCTATGGATCATGTGTTCCCCCAAACCTGGTTTACAGGTTGGGTAAGGGGCATCTGGTATGTGGTTGCTTATATTCCAGTTGGTCTGCCCGTGCTCAAAGAAGCCGTGGAGAGTATGGGTAAGGGCGATGTATTCTCGGAATTTTTTCTCATGGGTATTGCCACGGTCGGTGCATTTGCCATTGGCGAATATCCAGAAGGTGTTGCCGTTATGTTATTTTATAGTGTTGGTGAAGTATTCCAGACGATGGCGGTTTCGAAAGCAAAGTCAAACATCAAATCCCTGCTTGACCAACGACCTGATGAAGTAACTATCTTAAGAAACAATGAACCACAAACCATAAAGGCGGAAGCCGTAGACATTGGAGCGATCATACAGCTGAAGCCGGGAGAAAAACTCGGCTTGGATGGTGAATTATTATCAGACTCGGCATCGTTCAATACATCAGCATTAACGGGAGAAAGTAGACCCGATACGAAAAATAAAGGCGAAACGGTTTTGGCAGGTATGATCAATCTCCATACCGTATCACAAGTAAAGGTAACAACAGCTTACACCGATAGCAAATTGAGTAAGATATTGGCTTTGGTACAAAACGCATCCTCCCAGAAAGCGCCGACAGAATTGTTTATACGAAAGTTTGCTAAAATATACACACCCATTGTGGTGTTCCTCGCCATCGGAATTACGTTTTTACCTGCATTGTTTGTTGCAGACTACGTATTTACCGACTGGCTGTATAGGGCCTTGGTATTCCTCGTTATTTCCTGCCCCTGTGCTTTGGTCATTTCTATCCCATTGGGTTATTTTGGTGGTATTGGAGCAGCTAGTAGAAATGGTATTCTGATAAAAGGGAGTAATTTTTTAGATACCCTTGCCCGTATCCAAAATGTAGTCATGGATAAGACCGGAACAATGACCGAGGGCGTTTTTAACGTACAGGAGGTTAATTTTAATGCGGAATTTGATAAAGATGAAATGCTTCAAATGGTTAATGTTCTGGAAAGTCAGAGTACACATCCCGTTGCTACGGCAATTCATCATTATGTCGGAGACGTAGATCATTCCATCGAGCTTGTCCATACAGAAGAAATTGCAGGCCATGGACTGAAAGCTACCATTCATGGAAAAGAGCTGTTGGTCGGTAATTTCAAACTGATGGATAAATTTGGGATCGAATATAATTTAGATCTCGACCGTATTGTCTATACGGCGATTGCCGTTGCCTATGACCACAAATTCGTGGGGTATATGACGATTGCAGACAATATCAAAGCGGATGCTCAATTGACAATTGATAAGTTGAAATCTCTTGGTGTAAAGTCAACCATGTTGAGTGGTGATAAGCACACCGTTGTAGACCATGTGGCCAAAACTTTGGGCATTCCGAATGCGTTTGGAGATCTATTGCCGGAAGATAAAGTAAATAAGATAAAAGAGATCAAAGCCAAAGGTGAAAGTGTTGCTTTTGTCGGCGATGGCGTGAATGATGCGCCTGTCGTGGCATTGAGTGATGTGGGAATAGCGATGGGTGGACTGGGAAGCGATGCTACTATCGAAACGGCAGACGTGGTCATCCAAGACGACAAACCGAGCAAGATCCCGATGGCAATTCATATCGGCAAGCAGACAAAGAAAATTGTATGGCAAAATATCGGATTAGCTTTCGGTGTCAAAGCCATTGTACTCATTCTCGGAGCAGGAGGATTAGCGACCATGTGGGAAGCTGTTTTTGCCGATGTAGGTGTAGCATTGTTGGCGATCTTGAATGCCATAAGAATACAGCGGATGACATTCTAGATTAACTTGCCGTACTCAATCTTGGAATGGTGGCGGGGATCTCTGGGCAGCTGCTGGAATTTTACGGTTGCTATCTTAAATGGCAGTTGTTGAAGCTCCGCTAGGACATGTTCCTTCGTTGATGGGGTTTCTTCGGTTAATTCGATAAATACCCTTATATCGTTGCCGTCGGAAAGAATCGTTCCCATTTCCACGCCGTTGATAGACTGCACGAAGTTTTCAAAAACAAAAGTAGAGAGCCAATCTTCTCCTTGCGGGATGAGCGTATTGCACCTCCCCGTGAGGAATAAGCGTTCGTCCCGGATATAACCACTGTCGCCCGTTCGGTGCCAATAGATACCGTCAATCAAGATCTTATTAACCCGAAGAGCTTGTTCATTTTCATAATATTGGGTGAGCACATGGGGACCGGAAACAACGATTTCACCCCATACACCTTCTGGCTGTTGCATACGCGCAAACGTCTCCGAAGAAATATCGAAAAGAGGCTTATCTGTAATAGGAATAATCTTTACTTGCGCTTTATGAAAAATACACCCCACTGGTAAGCCTTGTTTTAGGTTGAATGTATGTGTTTCGGACGCCAATTCAGCTGCGGTTATGGAGCTAATAGGCTCCGCTTCCGTGGAACCGTAGAGAACTTGTACATTTTTATCCCGGAATGCCTTGTTGTATAGTTTCGCTTCTTTTAAAAATACAGGCGCGCCTCCGGTAAAGATATCGTTCAATTCCGGCAATGAAATTTTGTGTTCGGAAACATGTTCGGCAATGCGTTTGATAAAATAGGGGGAAGCTACCAGTCTTGTAACCCGATAGTCCCGCAACTGTTTTGCTATTTTTCGCGGCTGGATCTTCGTAGGTTTCGATGGGTTGAAGTCAGCAATCACGGAAGTCGATCCCACGGCAAGATTGATAAGCAAAACAATGGGCAGGACGGACATGTCCACATCCGACGGCTTAGTTTGGATCTCCTCCTCCAGTGCTTTAAACTGTTCGTATAAAAAGCCATGTGTCCGCAGTGCTGCTTTTGGCGTTCCGGTACTGCCTGTCGTAAACGTAATTAGTGCTGCGTCTTCCAACAGTGT
>PJTZ01000168.1_pt1 | contig 33809 bp, 23 predicted proteins | sample 1512131 | NCBI WGS metagenome assembly PJTZ01 (sample SAMN08177679, study PRJNA422409) | Soil metagenome, whole genome shotgun sequencing project. | reverse complement strand
TGGCGTGTTATTTCAGAAATTTTACTTATTTCAAGGAAAGGCGACATCTCATGGGTTACAAACAATATTTTCGTTTTTGCCATCTCCAATTCTTTTTTTATTTATCGAACAGTAAAATCGGTCCACAAAGATACGACTATTTTATGAATTTTACAATTCATTAATTTTCATTGCTTTATATTTCCGATTTATTTCTGCAAATTTGCGCCCTTATTTTAACGTTTTGCGGTGAAGATATTTAGAACAAAACAGACCCTTCAAAATTATCTCGATGGAATGCGCGAAAGCAAGCAACGCATAGCGCTTGTTCCTACTATGGGAGCACTCCATGAAGGGCATCTTTCGTTAGTAAAAGATGCGCAACAAATTGCTGACGTCGTCGTATGTAGTATTTTTGTCAATCCCACTCAATTTAATGACCCAAGCGACCTTGAAAAATATCCACGTCCAGAAGAAAATGATTTACGACTGTTACAAGAAATCCGGTGCGATGTTGCTTTTATACCCACCGTGGAAGAAATGTATCCCAAAACTGAAGAGTCCTGGCATCTTGATCTTGGAAACCTGGAGCAAGTATGGGAAGGAGAAAAGCGTCCGGGGCATTTTCAAGGCGTGACTCAGATCGTATATAAACTATTCCGCTTGGTCGAACCCGATGTTGCCTGTTTTGGACAAAAAGATTTCCAGCAAGTTATGGTTATCCAACGGCAGATAGATATAAAAAAACTACCTATTACCTTGCATATCTGCTCTACAGTTCGAAACGAGAAAGGACTCGCGTTAAGTTCTCGCAACATGCGCCTTTCCGCAGCTGGGAAGGATAAAGCATTGGCATTGTATCGTTCTTTGAACCATGTCAAGCGTTATTTTAAAGTACGTGAACTAAACACGCTTCGGAAAGAAGCCTTAGACATCCTTCATCAAGAGGGCGAAATAGAGGTTGAATATCTAACTATCTGTGAAACACGTTCGTTACAAGAAATTGATCACATCGATCCCGCTAAAAGACATGTTGCGTTACTTGTTGCCTGGGTAGAGGGGGTAAGATTGATCGATAATATGTTATTGGATTAGGTTAAAGAGGGGGTGGTATCTACGAGTTAAAAAAAAATGAGTAATTTTGTAATATGTTGATTGAAGTAATGAAATCGAAGATTCATCGGGTTCGCGTTACGCAAGCGGAACTGAACTACGTGGGAAGTATCACGATTGATGAGGATTTGATGGATGCAGCAAATATTGTTGCGAACGAAAAGGTGCAGATTGTAAATAATAACAACGGGGCTCGACTAGAGACCTACGTTATTCCGGGTGAACGTGGAACGGGTACTATTTGCCTTAATGGTGCTGCTGCCCGACTGGTACAGGTGGGTGATATTATTATTATCATTTCTTATGCAAGCATGACACCTGAAGAAGCCAGAGTACATAAACCCGCATTGTTATTTCCTGACCATAACAACAAATTGACACTATAGTTCCCTTATCTTTGCTATCTTTGCAAATCAACGCAAGATACATTTATGCATAAACTAAGTACCACATACCGCAATCTTATCGCTTGGTCATTAAGCGTATGGATGGTGGTTATTATCACCAGTGGTGTGGTATTTATGCACAAGGAGGTTACGTCTACAGGAGAGATTGTTACCCACATTCACCCGTATGACTTCACTAAAAAAGGAAAAGATCATCATCACGAGTCCGATGCTGAAATTCAATTTTTAAATGTTGTATTTGCAGGTGTATTCGTAGCTAACGATTTACAGGTTTTCGAGCTCTCCCTCACCCCAATTATGCTTCGCATACATCATGCAGAGCTGGTGGAAACTGCGCCTTCTACATTACTCTTTCACTATGATCTGCGGGGACCCCCTGCTTCTTCTCTATCCTAATCTCAATCTCCGGGTATCTACCGGATGATTTTTACTTTTATTTAAGAACAATTTGTTGTAGAACTTATAAATAAGGGCGGCTGCGGTATTATGCTGCACTGTTTTCCATCTACATCAAATCCAATCGTATCAGTTCATAATATACTGTTATTTACATGTTAAAAAGATACAACAACAGGCTTTTTATATTAGCCTTACTATATATATTTCCGTTGGCACTTTTCGCTCAAACTAAAATAGCTGGGCAAGTTAAAGACGCTGACAATAACCCCATTTCTGCCGCTAGCATATTAGTAGAGGGTACGAACATCGGTACATCGACAAACAACGAAGGAAATTTTTTGCTAGAGGATATCCAAACTGCAAAAGCGACACTGGTAGTTCGAGCAATAGGCTACCTTCCTTATAAACGGAATGTCAACACTTCACAAAATATTCCTTCACTGCAGATTGTACTAGATAAAGACGACCGCAACTTGGACGAGGTAGTTGTTTCTGGCACATTAAGAGAAGTCTCGAAGCTGGAGAGCCCGATTCCAGTAGAGGTATATTCTGCCAAATTCTTTAGGGCTAATCCGGCTCCGACCATCTTTGAGTCGCTCCAAAATATCAATGGCGTGCGTCCGCAGATCAACTGTAGTGTGTGTAATACCGGCGATATCCATATCAATGGTTTGGAAGGGCCTTATACCATGGTTCTGATCGATGGTATGCCCATTGTTTCTGGACTGTCAACCGTATATGGGTTAAATGGTATTCCACAAGCCTTAATCGAACGTGTAGAAATCGTAAAAGGTCCGGCCTCTACACTATATGGAAGTGAAGCGGTGGGCGGCCTCATAAACATTATTACAAAAACACCTGAAAACGCGCCGCTATTTAGTTTAGAAACATTCGGGACAACATGGCAAGAATACAGTCTAGATCTCGGAGGCAAGTTTAAAGTGGGTTCCGCGCAGTCGTTATTAGGCGTGAATTATTTCAATTACTCGAACGCGTTAGATAAAAATGGAGATAACTTTACGGACGTCACCCTACAGGACCGCGTCGCCATCTTTAATAAATGGAATTTCGCGCGTAAAGACAACAAAACCTTTTCGCTGGCTGGAAGATACGTCTATGAAGACCGCTGGGGCGGAGAAATGAATTGGAACAGGAAATATCGCGGAGGTGATGAGGTATACGGTGAAAGCATTTATACCAAACGATGGGAAGTAATGGGCGTGTATGACTTACCAGGTAGTGAAGATTTCTCTCTCTCGTTCAGTGCTAATGGGCACGACCAAAACAGTGCTTATGGAGATGAGATGTATATTGCAGATCAAAAGATCGTCTTTGGACAATTGACCTGGCATAAAGACATTAAAAACCATAATCTATTGACAGGGCTTGCTTATCGTTATACATATTACAACGATAACACGCCTGCTACTGAAGAAACATCACACACACACTTGCCAGGATTATTTGTGCAAGATGAGATAACCTTACACCCCCAACATAAGTTATTACTCGGCGCACGTTACGATTATAACTCTATTCACGGGAGCATCCTGTCTCCCCGATTGAATTACAAGTGGAACTCTAAAGACAAGAGTCAAGTACTGCGAATAGGCGCCGGCAATGGTTATCGCGTGGCAAATGTTTTCACCGAAGACCATGCGGCGTTGACAGGCGCACGTGATGTCGTATTTATAGGAGATTTAAAACCGGAAACTTCATGGAATGCAAACATCAACTACGTGAAGAAGTTTTACTCGGATAACGGTTCTATATTTGGTATCGATGCATCTGCTTTCTACACTTACTTTACCAATAAAATCATTCCAGATTATGATACCGACATCAATAAGATCATATATTCCAACTTAGATGGGCATGCCGTTTCGCAAGGTATTTCTGTTAATTTGGACTGGGCACACTCGAGTGGTTTCAAAGCAATGATTGGCGGTACCGTGATGGATGTTCATAGTGAAGAAGAGGGAGAACGTGAATGGCAGATGCTAACAGAGAAATATATGGGTACCTGGACCATCGGATACAACTTTAGACGTGCCGGTCTTAGTATCGATTATACAGGTAATGTTATAGGGCCTATGCGTTTACCCGTCTTAGGAGAGGAAGATCCAAGACCCGATGAATCTAAAGCATGGAGTATCCAGAATATCCAGCTCACCAAACATTTCCGCAATGGACTTGAGATTTTTGGTGGTGTAAAGAATTTACTAAACTGGACACCCACCAAAGGGGTTCCTTTCATTATTTCCCGCTCACATGATCCATTCGAAAAGATCGATGATCCAAGTCTGCTACCGTTTGATCCAAGTTACGTCTACGGACCAAATCAAGGGATTCGTGGATTCTTAGGTGTTCGGTATAATATGTTTAGATAAATATGATGATAGCAAGATTAAGAAAATGTCGTTCTATTTTGCTGGTAGTTACCAGCTTGTTCATGTCGGTTATTTGTCAAGCACAGATCGAGCCATCGGTTATATCGAAAATAGATAGCCTAATGGCGATGGAATCGAAACCTGTACTTATCTTGCTGTCTACTGATTGGTGTCAATATTGTCGTATGCAAAAAAACCAAATCCGAAAAAATGAGGATTTCCTCGAAAAAGCTGACTTATTCTATTACGTAGAGTTTGATGCCGAAAGTGAAGAAACCATTTCGTTTCAGGGTAAGGATTATGCCTTTAAGCCTACTGGAAAAAATACAGGAACACACGAACTTGCCCGGGCATTGAATGGCCCAGGCACATTAGCTTTTCCAACCTGGGTGCTTCTTGACAGAAACTATCAAGTATTGTTTCGCCACGGCGGTGTATTGCCCCCTGATCAGTTAGGTGAACTATTGAACGCAATCGGCGACATAAGCGCAAGCGATTTACAAATGCCTTAACAAAATAGCCTGCAATATCAGTTTGCGGGCTATTTGTTTCTTACCATGTGACAACGATATCCGCCAAAACTGGTAAATGGTCCAAATCATTGAGACCTGTCAACGGAGCGGATACACGCATAATCTTAATATTGTCACTAGTCACAATATTATCAATACTCGTATTGGGTAGATCTCCTTTTCTACCTGCGGCACTGTTCGTTGCCGCCGCTGTCCCAAACCAACCCATTGCTCCACCATTTGCCATATTGAACCCAGCTTTTACAAACTTTTGCTGCCCGTCGTCAAAAGCATTCATATCACCCATACAAATAAAATATTCATATTGTTCCAATTCCTTAATCAAAGCTTCCTGAGAACGCTGATGCCATTCCTTTTGCCAAGGAATATGTGTAGATATAACTGTAATCGTCTTATCCCCAATCACCAAATCACCCAATAACGCGTAGTAGTCGCCATCCCAGTTCTTTTGTCTAACGTTTTGCAGTGGAAAATTAGCAGCTATACCATTATAAATCCAACGGTGGGCATCACCAAAGTATACGTGGGTGTAATAAGGATCCAATAACTCTTCTTTCGCGCGATAAATACTGTCCTTATCAAAAAAATGATTCCATTCATTCAACACGAGGATATCGAGGCTTTGTTGCCCGATCCAACTTTTCCAGTTATTTAACTCGGCTTGCACCATCTTACCAGTTCCTTGAAAACCGCCTAATCTACCTTGGTTAAAATGTCCAACATTGTATGTTCCCACACGTAATTTCAGCGGTAGGTTGTCCGCTGTTTGTGCCCTCCCGGAAAATACTACAAACAATAAAAGAGCAAGCTTAAAGAAATGTCTAAACATATTTTTATTTTTAAATAGAGGCTGTCTCAAAAATGTTTTTTTCTGAAAAGAGGTCAACATTTAATTTATGGAACAGCCTCTATGTGTAATTAACTTATTTATTATATCGAATGGCCAAATACCCTAATGCCGTATTAGCATTACCCGCTAAGGGCTGGCTTGCATAGGTGTTGCCATTACTAGCTAAGTTTTTATCTACAATTAACCGCAAGTAAACTCGGTTCTTGCCCAACATGTTGGATGGTAAAGGTACATTGATATTTTTAAAACCAGCCAACTGATGAAGCAATGTATTTGACCAATTTGCAATATCCGGTACTGTATATTTAGTAATGGGTGTCCATACACCATCCATATTACCATGTTCAGACCATTCAACCGCCCAATATCGTGGTGTCCCGGCACCTGCTGCAGCCCAATTTCCGGCTGTAAACTGAAGAGATAAAGAGTTGGTACTTATTCCTGATGTCGAAAATTCGACAATCCAAGCTTCCCCTCGGTTTCTTTCGTAATTCCACCAGCTTCTATTCGCCGCAATACCACTATTGGCAGCTCCACCCTTACCATCGGAATTTGTGTTCGCATATGTATTCTGTTTCGAACCATTGACTAATACGCCCGTACCCCATTGGTTGTTATTACCTAGATAATTCGCACCCACAGGGCCTAAATAAGAATAATCGCTAGTCGCCGTCACGTTCACACTATTGGATGCATACAGCCTTCCATTATCTCCGTTAGTCGGATAAGCAACCCCCGCAGTAATATTTGGGTATTGGTATTCTGTCAATAGTGAAGAAAACCCACTATTCACATTATCTGCCAAGGCAATATCCGCTCTCGTCAAATGACGAATCTGATATCGACCAATATTACCGTAATCGTCAGGGTTTGAAGCATCTTCGTACTCAAACCGCGTAAATTTTTCGTGAACGATAATACCCGATACTTTTCCAGAGCCTTGTGGCAATATCGAGCCGTCCCTGCGGTATGGCGTATTTGTATTCGTCAGCAAAAACATGCTATTGCCCTGTATGTCTCGCATTAATAAAGGATACATGGCAGTTCGATGAGCATTAAAAAGAGTGGTATATCCCTCATTCAACGGCGTAAATGATCCTTTCCGTATGGGCAGTTCACAGTCCTTTAATGTCACATACGTAAAGATATCATCGTCTGTCAATTCCGCGATATCTTTTTCTTTGTGGACGATGTTTGCTGCTGTCCCCTGCTCCTGTTTCATGACCATTGCCGAAGTCACTCCTCGAATCGTATAGAAATCTGGATTATTTCGCATTTCCACTGTCGTACCTTTCAGTAGTAGCTGCACTTTACCGTACCGTCGGAAAACATTATCGGCTACGGATGCCGTTTCTACCCGGAATCCATACCGTCCGTCCAGACTTTGAATATATACCGTTCGGTCATTTAGTTCATAATTTATAGCAGTTGGTGTCGTCTGCGGGGTTTCGCCAACGTTCTTGTTCCCGACATCACTGACCACATGTCCTTCGATAAATATATCAGCCGAAATCTGAGCTCCTGCCCAAACCCTAACCTCCGGGAATGTCGCCTCGGTACCAAAAAGGTTTTGTGCGTTAGCTTGTAACAGATAGAGGGTGGATACTTGTTGTTGCCCCCACCCATCCATAAAAGATAGCCTTACCTGTACACTTCGAAGCATTTCCATGTCCGGATTCGGTTTTACAGAAAAGCGAAACGTTTCTGTTGCTTCATCGTAGGCAAAATCATCGTTCACCCATTCATCCGTGACATCCAATGGATATATCACCTGGATATCGACATCTTCCAACGCGACATTGGTATGCAGTTCGCTTGTTACCGTTCCGCCGTCTCCCAGTACCGTCGTATTTAGTGTAGGGAATACCAATTCAGCATTCATAGCACCATGTTGTCTCACCGTTACCGTATCATAGCGTTCGGTCGCTTTAGCATAGAGCGTGACAAATCCTTGTCGCGGAAATTCTGTATTTTCTTCGTAATACACGACAAAACTGGTATCGCCACTCAAGCTTTTTACGTTGGTTGTCATCCAGGGAGCATCATCCGCAACGATAATCTCAAATTCCTCGTTAGATAGCACATCCACTTTCACCTCCCCCGCTGATGCAGGTACGGTGTACAACGAGGTCTCTGTTCCCAATTCTGACAAACGCGAGAATTCTCCATCATCTTTTTTACAGCTATATATCCCCACCATAGATAAGACGAACAACCATATAAATCTATGTAGCTGAGTTAATCTTATTTTTTCTATTCTTTTCATCTTGAAAACTTATTGAATGTAATTAATGGACACAAAGCCTAATCTCATCGAGGTGCCTGGCATGGCGGCTGTGATCCTTCCTGCCTCTGCACCTGTAGGAGATCCCGTGGCACAGATGTCGCTCTTGGCCCGAAGTTTCACATATACATTAGCCTGTCCTAGAAGAGATGCAGGTAATTTGAAACTCAACGGTCTCAACGCCGGCATTTGGAATGGCCGATCTGTAGCCCATTGTGTCAAAGGTCTAACTGCATAAGTAGAATTAGGCAACACGGTATAATTCGCTCCGTCCAGTGAATATTCCACTTCCCAATAGGTCGGAATATGATTATTCGCGTCATTGCCGGATCCACCTCCAACAGAGAAATTCAATACAAGCGTCTGTGCCGTAATACCTGTCGTAGAGAATTGCATCACAATACCTTCCCCCCTATTTTCTTGTGCATTCCACCATTTTACATTGTTATACTGAAGTGCGTTGTTATACACCTGTTTAGAATTAGGATTGCTGTGACATACCGGGTGAAAGGCAACTCCGGAAGTAGCATCTGCAACGGTCGTATTCATTTTACCGGTACCAATAAATGGCAAAACATTACCCGCTCCATCTTTATTGATCACACCCGTAGCACAGGTACTCGTTCCTCCCGGCAACCAATTCCATTCCACCAGCGTTTGCGCTACAGAAGCGTTATTTAACCGTATATCACCTAAGGTTATCGGACGTAACGTATAACGTCCAACATCTCCTTCACCGCCTCCAAAACTGAGTAGTTTGGAATGCGTCAGAATACCGGCGATCGTTCCGGAATTTTTAGTTACAGCGTTACGTGCCCAAGAAGAATTTGCGTTGACCAACATGTTCATATTATCACCTTTACCATCATAGATATTTGTCGGAATAGCGTCTAAATAGGGTGTAGTTGTACCTTCCGTATTCCAATTTGTCTTATTCGTATAACCCGCGTTTACATTCATGTAGCTGCCATACGGAATAGAGATAGAAACATCACGTAAAGTCACCTGTGTATACATATCGGCATCGCTCAATTCACTAATATACTTTAGCTTGTTGACTACATTGGATGCCGTTCCCGCTTCACTTTTGACAATATTCCCCGAACGTATTCCGGTAATCGTGTACCGCATCGGATTCGCTTCTTTCTCCAAGGTCAATTCATCCACTGCAATATTTACCTTGCTATATCGCTTGAGTGTATTTTCACTTTCCGCTGTAAATTTCAAACGGAAGCCATATTTGCCATCGAGAGATTGGATATACGCTGTCCGATACGTCTCCGTCAAGTCCATACGGTTGTATGCCAGGTTTGGATTGGTTTCCATATTGGCATTGCCCTGATCACTAATAACGATGCCTTGTAAAACCTTCAATGGTGCATTAATCGTAGCAGTTCCCGACGCCGCGACAATCAACCCCCGCAGTTCTTCAAATGTATATTCTTCGAAATCTTCTGCCGACTGAAATATCGGGTGTGTTAATTCGACTAGATTCACGCCATTTATGGCCAATTTGAGTCCTACATTCGCATTGCGTTCCAATCCGGAGTTATTTTCTCGAATGGCCAAAATCAACAGACTATCATTTATTAAGGTTACTTCCTCAATCCAGTCGTTTCCTTGTTCATACGTCACGTTCTTTTCTATATTCGGAAAATGCGTGCCGATATTACTGCTTAAAATCACCGTATCCAATTTTGCACTACGCGTTACACGGGTAGCCGTATTATGCTTGTGTACTAAAAAAGCTTCATCTACGGTTTGATCCACATCGGCAAACGACATATATTCGTTATCGAAGGCATCGACAAGTGTTAGGTAGATTCGGACAGAGCGCTTACGCCCTGCTGTATTTTCCAATGCTTCAAACGTAAATCCTTCGTCCGTCAACGCACCGTTCGTAACCCATTGTTCCGATGTTTCGTCATCATATAGATACTCGATATCTACTGATTTAAAATCAGCTTCAACATTACTGACAATAGGCAAAATGGTTGGCAGGCCGTGTTTGGGTATCGTAAATTTGTTCTTGGCAAACCGTAGTGCCACTTCCAGTCCTTCCTGAATGATCAGGACTTCTTGCTTTTCACTTCCTTTGGACAATACCAATGTCACCCGACGAGATGCCCCAAAATTCTGTGCGTAGGAGAATACAACATCGGAATTGCCGCTTCCGCGTACTTTATCTACCGATATCCAATCAGCATCTTCTTTAAAATTCACCTCCCACTCACCATCGGCATAAACCATAATATGTGTTGTGCCCTCCTCTGCGGTCAAATGTAATTCGTTGGAATTTACGGCCAATGACAAGTCAAGTTCCATTTTTTTCTGGCATTGCAGAAACAATGGTAATATCAACAGCAGTATGATACATTTCTTCATTTTTTCCATCTTTAGGTTATCATCTATTTTAACGACACTTCCATATACATCGGCGGATGGTCTGAATATTTATCCGTAAACTCATCGTAAATAGGATGAGCTTTAATCGTTTTTTGCAAGACACCCGGCGTCGCAAAAAGAAAGTCGATACGGCTTCCTGGATATTGGAAATCGTAGGTTACACCTTCCGAGCGTTTGCCATGCAGATAGTGGATGGCATCTTCAAACCCATCTTCTTCTATTTGGTCGGTTACACCATAGTCGTAGGTTGTTTCTCCCGGAAGAAAATCGTGTCTGGATCTGGAGTTAAGATCACCGACAAAAATCCAATTGGAGTCGTCCGGAAATTTCCGAAAAGTACTGTCGAGCGTTAGGTTCATTTCGTGAAGCCGATAAGCATTTCCCAAACCATCCCCTACATGATGCCAATACCCTTGTGGCCAAAAATGGGTATTTACAATATTAAAATCTGTGTCTTTCAGCCGGGCGAAAATAGCTCCGTGGGAAACATGCATCGTTACGCGTCGGCGCGATTCCAACGGATATTTAGAAGTGAGTGCTACAGGATAGTTGTCGGTGGCTTTCAAATTTGTGATCACATAGGGGTGTCCCCAACGTGCCGCCAATTTTTCCAATGCTGCCTGCCTAAATCCATTCACTTCCTGTAACGCCACAATATCCGGATCCAACTCCTTCATCCAAGCGACAAAATTATCGTAGTTATTAGGTCTATCCGTTTTCATCCCCTCCAATATATTGTAGCTCAGAATTTTCAGTTTATCAGGTAGCACGATAGGTTCGGGTTCCTCGTTTGGTTCGGGTGAAATGGATTCCCGATCACTACATCCCCATATCCCGAACAGAACGATGCACAATAGGACGTATAAATAGCCCCCTTTCCTTTGTATTATTTTGAATTTCATTCTTGTCTTTTTAATTGAGCTTTTAATTCTTACCATAGTAATCATACGCCTTGTTATCCAACGTGTAGCCCGATTTCACTACTTCCACATCCGGGATAGGATAATACTCATGACAAGGCAGAATATTAGTTGTTATAGAGGCATAATCCGTATAATCAAACGTTGCCTGATACCAAATCCCCCAACGCACCAAATCGTATTTACGTTGGTATTCACCCAAGAGTTCCCTTGCACGTTCCTTTTGAATTTCCTCTCGTAACAAGTCCCAATTTCGGAAGGTATAATCCGGAAGTTCGGCCCTACGGCGTACCATATTCAAATAGCGTATGGATTCTGTAGGGTCTTGGAGTTCCATATAATTCTCCGCCTGCATCAACAAGGCATCTGCATAACGAAATACTTTCTGGTTATTGCCATCAGCGGTATTGAACATGTCGAGTGACCAAAATTTTGGTCCTAACCAAGGTAGGGTCGTTGCATTTCTAAATGGAACACCCTTATATTCCCAAGCCAAGTTGATAGCTAAACGCGCGTCTTCACTATCACGACGTTGTACTGCTTGGAAGAAATAATTGTTCGGTCGCAAAGCCGTCCAAGTGGTTGCCCGGTCACCTAATTCAGGAATCTCTACCCCGTCGTATATCGCTCCGCTTCCGCGAGTAGGCATGCACAGTGCTGCGGCATTCGTAGTTACCTTTAATCCTGTTTCCGAGTAAGTAAACTGTATCTCAAAGATAGATTCCAGTGTATTTTTGTTGCGAAGCATAATATCTTCTATCGGATATTGATTAAGGTCACCGTAGATTTTCTCCAATTCGCTCACCGCATCTCTAGCTACATCCCAGCGTTTATTCCATTGGGCAAGCTTACCTATCAGCATCCAGCCCATAGCAGCTCCCGATCGGTTGCCGGCAACATCGTTAGTACGTATCTGTGGTAGATGGGGAACATATGCCAACAATTCCTCAATAAGGTAGTCACGGGTATCGACTGCCGGCATTCTGGGTAATTTAGCCACCCTATCCAACACCTCTGCATCAGCAACATCTTCTGTATAAAAAGGGACATCACCGAACGTGGATGTCAAAAACCAGTAATAATAAGCCCGCATAATCATGCCTTCTGCCAATAGCCTATTTTTCATGTCTTCTTCTATAGGAGCTCGCTTGGTCGCTTCTATAATGGCATTACAGCGCATCACGCCAAGATAACCTTGTTGCCACATATTCGCTCCAAACCGTGGATTAGAGGGTGAAATGTCCAATTGCGCATCCAATGTTCCGGAAAACACCCGCATCAAATCCGTCACCCCTTCTGTCACAATCAAATAGGTATAGGTATAAATGGAACGTAGTGGAACATATGTTCCATTGAGGCCCGAAATAATCTGTGCTTCTGTTTGATAATAGTTTTCCGAGTTCACAAACGAGGTTGGTTCCTCGTCTATCGAACAAGCAGAAAGCGTTGCAAACAAAAGAAATATCATTAATAAACGTTTCATTGTCAAATATTTTTTTACTCGTCTCACCATGTCATTAATACCGAATCTGTATACTGCCTACTACGGTACGTGGTTTCGGATATGCACCAATATCTACCCTACGCAACGTCGATGTACCACTTTCTGAGGATACATCCGGGTCAAAACCATTGTATTTCTTCCATAGAAATAGGTTTTCACCAGCTATGGTGAATTGTACATCGCGCAGTTTATTATTGGTCCATTTGCCAACATCCCATCGATAACCTAACGAAACGGTTTGTAGACGCAAATAGGAAGCATCATAGACCATTCTATCCGAAGCAATATTATCGACTGCCCCCGCACGCGGGAAGTCGGATGTTGGATTACGAACCGGATGCCAGCCGTTCAACATATACCGATATTGATTTGTCATAGAACCATTTGCCATCCATTGTTCCGATATATTATATATCTTCCCTCCAAGGGAGTAATTTAGGAAAACACCTAACGTGAGGTTTTTAAGTCGAAAGTTGTTCTGTAATCCGCCATATAGATAAGGGTCTGAATTTCCTAGATAAATCAAGTCATTTTCATTCAGCACACCGTCGTGGTTTTGGTCTAGATATCGTGGTGCTCCCGGCGTATACATGGAGGGAGCTGTAGAAGCATATCCTCTAGTAATTTTATTCCGATCCACTTCTTCCGTTGATTTCCACGTTCCACCATATTGGAAACCCCAAAGGGCATTTAGCGGATAGCCCTCTACATAACCATACATCATATAGCTGTTGTTGCCGTTTGCATTGTATACCGATACGTAGTCTAGCGTACCAATATTTTCCACCCGTTGTTTATTCTGTGATACAGAAAATGTAGATGACCAAGAGAAGTCGGGCTTTTCAATATTTCTCGTTTCGATACTAAATTCGACACCTTTATTCGATGTCTTCCCCACATTGGCAAAACGCGTATTATAGCCGGTATGTCGAGGAGTCTGCACATCTAGAAGTAAGTCACTGGTATAAGACCAGTATCTTTCCATCGTTATATTTACCCGATTATTGAACAAAGCAATATCCGCGGCGATATTGTACATGTCTGTTTTTTCCCAGGAGAGTTGGTCACTCGCCAATCGCGATGGATAGAACGCAACGGGCTGCGAACCATCAAAAAGGTAGCCTCCTGTAGTGGAAGCCAATGCTGCCAACGAGCGGTATGAAGAAATTCCATCATTTCCGGTTCGTCCGCCACTTGCCCGGATAGAAAGTTCATCAATCCAATGGACAGGTTGCATAAATTCCTCGTTGGTCACCGTCCATTTCAACGCTGCCGATGGGAAAAACGCCCATTTTCTATTTGCCGCAAAATTGGAAGCACCATCCCGTCTCCCTGTTACCGTTAAATAGTATTTGCTTCTATAATGGTAGTTAGCACGTGCTAAATAGGATATAGCCGTCTTTGTGTTATTACTGGTGCTCGCTGTATAGTTTTCCTTGTCAGGGATAGCGTTCATATTATTCCAAAGAATAGCATCAGATTGGTAACCCAGTCCTGTTAATGAAAGATCATCTCCGGTCACCTTCTGTCCAATAAAGCCTAACGTAAAATCTATATGATGAATATCTTCCCATTTTTTTAAATAACTTAGGGTTGTCTGGCTCATCAAGTTATTGGACGTATATTCTTGTCTATGCGCTCGTGCCCCTTCTTCTGCAGTTTTAGCGGGCAATGCTCCTGGATCAAACTGGAAGCCATGCAGTGCGTAGGAATAATAATTTAGTTGCGAGTTGATTTTCAGATCTTTGATGGGTTCAATTTCAATATACCCCGTATTGGTCGAGCCATCTCGTTTCTGATTACGGACCACCCCTCCGTCTAATAAAGCACGTGGCGAATTAAAACGCTGTCCGGAGTACCACAGATCATTGAAATTATCATGCACCTTAATAAGTGGATTCAGGAACATCGCTGCACTCCACCAACTCGTACCACCTATACCCACCATATTTTGATCTTGGTCCCGTTTGGTGAGATTATATTTGTAACCGATTTTCATCCAAGGGAATAGTTGGTAGTCCAAATTTAACCTGCCGGTAAACCTTCCCAAGCCACTTTTTTCGATAATCCCTTGCGTGTTATCGTACGCGACAGAAGCATAGTAATTGGTTTTATCCCCTCCGCCCGATAGGGATAAGTTATGTGTATGATAAGGTGCTACACGGGTAATCTCATCTATCCAATCTGTCCCTTTTCCATACGAAAGCGGATCGGGGAAAGGATATTCCGATTGCGGTGTAGTTGGTCCAATATCGCCATAGCCGTCCGAGGTTGCAAATAAAGCAAAGTCATTTCGGTATTGTGCAAATTGCGAAGCATCCATAATATCCAGCTTACGCGGCAACTGGGATACGCCCAATGTACTTCGCAGCGTGATATTATCTTTTCCCTTCCGACCTTGCTTGGTGGTAATGATAATCACCCCATTACTGCCTCGCGTACCATAGATAGCTGTTGCAGACGCATCCTTCAACACGCTGATGGATGCAATATCCGCCGTATTAATATCCGCCAGGTTACTGATGCCGTCAATAACACCATCGACTACAATAAGTGGCTCGTTGGTTGCCGTGATAGAACGCGTTCCACGGATACGGATGGATGTCGTTGCACCAGGTTCTCCAGTTGAGGCCATGATGTCGGCGCCAGGCACCCTCCCCTGCATGGCCAAATCTACGGACAATACCGGGGCGTCCTTAATGTCGTCCATCTTCACATTAACGACAGAACCGGTTAAATCCTGCTTCTTTACTTCACCATATCCGATCACCACGACCTCATCCACTTCCGTTACCTTTTCCTCCATCACCACATCGCCAACTTGCGAACTGCGTGCCACAAGTTCCCGATATTCATAACCCACAATGGAAAATTCAAGCGTTGCAGGCAGCTCATCGACTTCAATCGAAAACATACCTACACCGTTGGAAATCGCCTGCCGTGCAGTTCCTTTTACCCTCACGGTCACGTTTTCCATCGGCTGTCCAACTACTGTCTTGATAAGGCCTTGGACAATACGTACCTGTCTTGCTATTTCAGGCTTATTACGTTCATTCGATGATTTTCCTGTTACAGGTTTACGAACTAATACAATGCTCTTCTCAGACTGCTTGTAACCTAAAGAAAACTGGGGCAGCACCGTATTCAGAATTTGCGTTACTTCAGCATTTACAAAATCCGCATCTACGATTGCCGAATTGGGTAAAAGCCCTTGTGCATAGAAAATATTATACCCACCCTTTTTCTCAAGCTCCTTGATCAGACTGGTCAATGCCATTTTCTTTCCTTGGATTGTTACTTTTTGGGCATAAGTGGCTGCACTTACCTGTAGGGCGGCACATAATAGAAGAATCCAGGTTAACTTCATATACAATAGGATTTTCATTTTAGGTTTGCCGTAGGGATCCCATATCCCTAACCGTTTTTTTTCATACATTTGTCAATAAGGTTGAGATTAATTTTAACAGATAGGTTTCAATCTTTTAATGTCTTCTTAGACATAACGACGGCAGGGGCGGCTCCAACGCTCCTGTTGTTTGTTATATCATTCACGTAGCTCTATTTCATTACGGTTATCCTCCTTCCGTCTACTTTAAATGTTACTAAGTCGGTCCACTCAATTATTTGTAACAATTGTCTAAAATTTTCAAATCGGGATATGGTTCCACTATACCGCACATCGGACAGATCACCTTGATAAACCACATCAATATTATACCAACGGGCTATATCCTCCATCACTTCATAAATGGAAGCATTATGGAAAGCAAAGCTTCCATCTTTCCAGGCAATGGTATAATAAGGATCTACCTTGACAACGGACAGCTTTTTGTCCTTTTGGGAATAGTTAGATTGCTGGGACGGTTTCAGATACTGCACCTTTCTAGTATGTGGATAGGTTAACGCTACCGCACCCTCTACCAACGTGGTAGTTATGTTTTGGTTATAACTATTGATGTTGAAACTCGTACCTAAAACTTCCAGTTGTTGTTCGTGCGTATGCACAATAAAAGGGATGCGCTTACCTGTTTTGGTATTTTTATTGACGACTTCAAAATAGGCTTCACCTTCCAACTCCACCTCTCTTGTGTCTGTTGCAAAAGCAACGGGGTATTTCAATTTGGAAGCCGCATTCATCCGGACTCGGCTACCATCCGGCAACATGATACTATATTCTCCACCTCTTGGCGTGACAATCGTATTATAGATGGGCTTTTGCATTTTTTGATTATCGCCCAGTTCATATGCAATAGTTCCGTCATCTCGCTTCACAATACGTACGCCTTTATTTTCCAATACCGTACCGTCCTCTACCTCATCCAGTTCAATAAAACTGCCGTCATCAAAAACGATACGTGCTTTATCGCTACCGGGCTGGATTTCCTGTTTATGCACACGTAACACCTCATTTTCCGGACTTTCGTATTTCATGAGAAACAAGACGCCACTCACTGTTAAGGCAAGCAGGATGCTAGCCGCAATCGCTACTTTTGCCCATAAGCGTCTTGGATGATGTATTACTTCTTGCTGTACGTCTGAAGTATCTGCCACACGTCCATCGGCCATAATTCGGCGGAATATACTATCTTGACGAGCAGCATCATCGTTGAGCGGAATGATTTCCAAGTCCTTATCCCACAATTCTGAAACGAGGTCTTGCCCTGTCGGTGTATTTAGAAAATCTTTTAACACACGAACTTCCTCGTCGGCAAGCTTCCCTTCCCGATATTTTGTTAATAAGTTATGTAATGCTTGTCTATCCAAAATTTACGCTTATTTTATTACTATAAACGCAAATGATTTTAAAGCGTACTAATAGAATTTTATTTTTTTCTTTTCTTCTAAAAAAAGAGCATAAGAAAATACATTTTCTGCAATTTTAGGCGGACGACCTTGGTCGCTAATAAGAGATGATTCTTTACTGTGTTTTTAGAGATTCCCATTTGCTCAGCAATTTCCTGATGCGACACATCTTCCAAACGGCTGAGGCGATATATTTCTTGTTGTTGAGGAGGGAGACTAGCAATAATTTTATGCAATATCTTGGATAATTCGGCGAACGTGATATTATCTTCCGTCTCATAAGAAACCGAAGACCATTCTGAAGTTTCTACATCCACACATTCAGGTTTTCCTAATTGTTTGCGAAAATGAGAGATGCATAACCGCTTGGTTATCACAAAAAGGTAGGGATATAGATCATCTTCTGTATGTACTTTTTGACGATGTAGGTACAGTTGCGTGAATGCTTCCTGCGTTATTTCCTCCGCATCTTCGACATGCTTACATTTCGAATAGACATAGCGAAATATAATAGGGAAATAGTAATCAAAAGCCTTCCGATAAGCCCTTTGATCCCCCTCGACGAATTTTAAAAATTCGTTTTCCACAAAAATATGTCTCACTAGCTTCATGGCAGGCATGTAATTTAATGTTACTTCAAGCGCCAAAATAAAACATTTATTATCATGTGATCATTAGGCGAATATTAAATAATCATTTTATAATCGATCAACACAACTGTACCTAAGATCTACTTATCTATTCTCTTGCTCAAATCGTGCTTTGGTGTATAAATTTACGTTATCCAAAAAAACGCGATTCTTCGCAGTACCCGTTCCAGCCCCATTTATAAATTCAACTTGCATTGTAGAAGACGTTGGATTCGATTGAGGCTTACGAATATCAAGCTTAAACCATGTATTCTCCCACATCTTACTAGTCAGTAAAGCAGATTCTTTATCAAAATGCGGAATGTCCAACACATGGCTTACTTCTCCTTCTTCAAACTCACCACTTGTCAATTTAATAGTCAATTTGTTGTTGTCCGGCTCGCCTTCTTCCGATACAAAAGATACCGCATTGAACGTCAGTACCAGTAAACTATCTCTTTCCACACCTGATATAATTGGTGTGAGCAAATTCGCTCCCGTCGTCTCCGAACCGATTTGAACATAATCGTTCTTGCCGTAAACAAAGGCTTGCGTCTGTCCTTCTAAAATGGTAGACGTCCATCCTTGTTGTTGCTGTGTAGGATTCCACTGGGCGATCAATACACCGTTAGCTTGCTGAGGATTTCCATTACCATAGCGTAACCATGAGAAATCATTTGTGTAGCGTGCACCATATCCTTGCGTCATTTTTAAAAATTTACGCGAGTAAGGTTCCTGGTTACTAATGTTCAACGTGCTTACCCTGCGGTCTAGATTATCTTCAAGTGGTTCCACCTCCAGTATAATACGGGTTGCCTGCAAATCGGGCATATATTTTTCTTCCGATACTTTAACCCACTCTTCACTTGCTGGCGGCTGTATGGCCATCAGGATATCCGAAGAGGAGAAAACATAAATGGTATCTTTACCGCCTTCTACCGGCAAATCCAATTCGTTAATCCATTCATCGAAATGTCCGGTTGCCGAAACTTGTATACCTATTTCTGTACCTCGGTTATCTTCTGACTTTTCACAAGCGATACAAGTCAACGCCACCGAAAGCCCCATCATGGATGTCCGGCTTACATATTGGCATTTGCGAATATTATTTAAAATGTTTGTTTTCATGATTCATTAATTTTCCGATTAAGTGGACCGACTTAGTAACGGAATAATAAATCAACAATACAAAACTACTTTATTAAATAAGCTATTATATCAAATCAATCTTAAGCTTATGTGAAAATATTATTAAGTTATGGCTTTCACCAGATTTCATGACTAGCTATATTAAATATTAAGTGCACTAATATAGTCTTTTTAAGAAAAAAAAAGAAAATTAAACCAAAAACTTTAACTCTCTAAAATGGCAAATAGCTCATAACTCTTCTAACTACTGATATAGCTTTGAAGTTGGTCAATGGTCTGCTTTTGATCTTCAATAATATGTTTGACGATATCACCGATGGAAATTATACCAATAACGTTATCGTTTTCTAACACGGGCAAATGCCTAAAATGATTATTGGTCATTAATTCCATGCAATTTTCAATTCTTTCGTCTGTTGTGATGGTTCGTGGATTATGTGTCATGACCAAATGAATAGGCGTATCTTTGGACGATTTGCCATGCAGAATAATCTTTCGGGCATAGTCACGTTCGGTAAAAATACCAACTAACATGTCGTTCTCCATAATCAATAATGCACTGATGTTTTTTTCCATCATCATTTGCAAAGCTTCCAATACGGATGTGTTTTGGCTTACAGCGTGAATGACGGACGACTTTCTCTCAAGGATGTGTTTCACGGTTTTCATAATTTCTTCTCATTAATTAAGGAAGTACAATCGGCACCGCCAACGGTACCATTATATGAATTAGTCCATTAAAGATAATACTTTTAAATGAAATAAAAAACAACCGTAACAAGCTGAATACGTTTATCTTAAATAAATAAGATCATTTTTCTTACTTTTGCTGTAGCATTAAGGGATGAGCCCGCGTTCTATCCTTTAAGAAGAGAAAGACATTAAAAATTTATGAAACCGATCCCGATTTATCGGGAGAGCTCTCATCAACTAATTAAAAAAAGAAAAAAACAGATGAAAACTCTATTTAGACCATTAATTGTATTATTATGTGCTGCAGTTGCATTTAGTTCTTGTATGAAAGACACGAGTGCGGAAGATGAGGCTGCACAACGTGAAGCCGAACAAGCCTTCAAAGCGTTGCTTTCGGAACAAAAAACTAAAATTGACGCCTATATCGCTGCAAATCCATCTGAAGCACCAGGAGGTTGGCAGGAAGACGAGTGGAAGATTGATCTTTACGCCCTCGGCGAGACGGTGAACAGAGGTATAAGATTCGAAGTACTGGCCGTACCTAGCGAAGAAGATGATGAAGCGTATACCTATGAAGTTGCTCCCGGAGGGCAAACTGTCGTTCGTCCAGAAGTCACCGTAAACTATCGTGTATTTTTACTGAATGGCGATAAAGAAGCTGAACCCGTACAATCCGGAGAAAACCAGAAATTTGATTTTGCGACGTTCTCATCGAATTCATCACCTATCTACACCCCTGTGTGGGAATACGCATTCTTTCCAAAATCTTATCCACCGATAAATGGGAACGAGATACCATATTGGGGATTGACAGCAAAAGGTTTGAAAAAAGGCAGCCATATCCGTGTAATCACTCCATCACCATGGGGCTACGGAGAAAAAGCTGTCGACAACATCCCAGCTAACTCACCATTAGTGTACGAATTTGAAGTATTAAGCATCGAATAATAAAATAGCAAGGAACGATTTAAAATAATGAACATACGAAGGGCGTGTCCAAAAACTTTTTAGACACGCTCTTTTTTTAATCAAAACAATGAATAACCTATCAAATTTTTTTTTCCTCTTCGTGTTGGCAACCATTACCATCACGTCGTGTAGCAAAGCTGATGACAATAATAACGACGATTGGGCGGAAGAGCAGCGCCGTATTAACAGAGCCCGAATCGAAGCTTTATTAAAAGAACAGGCTTCTGAACTCAAGACTTTCGCGGAAACAAATTTTGGCGAAGACGCGCAATTCGACGATTCCACGGGTATCTGGTTTAAGGTTCACGAACCGGGAGAAGAAGGATCTTATACTCGTTGGTTGGTTCCGGGCTCCATGGGTGGCTTGGCTCTTTCCAGACCGACCGTAGATGTGAAATATGTTGGTAAATTAATGAGGAACGGGGAGATTTTTGATCAAACGTCTGAAGACGATCCGAAAGATAACACCCGCTCGTTCCAGCTTGGTGGAGTTATTCCAGCATGGGATATTGCATTCTATCCAAAAGAAGTACGTCTAAACGGAAACGATTATCAGATCGGCGGACTTACCGAGAAAGGGCTACAAAAAGGTGCTATCATCGAGTTCGTCGCACCATCGCCTTACTGCTACGATAATAAAGAACAAAAGAATAAAGATGGAGAGGTTACGATCCCTTCGGACTCGCCTTTGCATTTCTATGTTGAGGTAGTGGATATAAGGGATAAAAAATAATTTAATCGCTATAATAAACAAATGAGGCCCGTTGATCCACAACGGGCTTCATTTATTTTTATTATTTTTACTCCTAACAAATCCATGCACAATGAAGATAGCGCTTGCTCAACTGAATTACCATATCGGCAACTTTACCGCCAACAACGAAAAAATCATCAATCACATTACGCGTGCCAAAGCAGATGGCGCTGATTTAATTGTTTTCGCTGAACTTGCGATAGGGGGCTACCCTGCCAAAGACCTTTTGCGAAATGCTCAATTTATCCAACGATGCACCGATAGCTTACATGAAATCGCACAAGCTTGTCAAGGTATTAGTTGTGTTATCGGTTCCCCTGTTGTCAATACGGATCCCGAAGGTAAACCACTTTACAATGCAGCCGTCGTATTGGCGGAAGGACAAATCCAGCACATCTATAAGAAAAGTTTATTGCCGGATTACGATGTTTTTAATGAATACCGATATTTTGAGCCCAACCGTTCTGCTGCCTGTGTTGAAATCAACGGAGAGAAAGTCGCGTTGACTGTCTGTGAAGATTTATGGGACGACGACCTTTCCAATTCGTATGTCGGTGATCTAGTAGCAGAATTACGATTGGAAAATCCGACATTGATCATCAATGTCGCCGCTTCTCCATTTTCTTATACCCATTTTGAGAATCGGATCAACGTTTTAAAACGCAGTGTTATCAAGGCAGGATGCCCTTTGGTGTATGTAAATCAAATAGGCGCACATACGGATATTATCTTCGATGGACGCTCATTAGCACTCGATAGAAACGGCAATATACTGTCAGAATTAAAAGGTTTTTCGGAAGATTATACGGTATTGGATATCCATGCCAAGGCTTCAGTTTCAACGGAGCAAAAACCTTCGGAGATCGCTTTGATACACCAGGCTCTCCTTTTGGGGATTCGTGACTATTTTCAGAAGTCAGGCTTTGAAAAAGCAGTACTTGGCCTGTCTGGTGGTTTAGACTCGGCAATTGTTGCAGCATTGGCATGTGAAGCGCTTGGTGCAGAAAATGTCCTTGCTGTCTTGATGCCCTCTAAGTATTCCAGCGAACACTCGGTAAAAGATGCTTTGGATTTAGTAGCAAATACGGGATGTGCACATCAAATCATTCCGATTGAGGATATCGCCAAAGCTTTTGATCAAACACTTTCAGAAGTATTTACAGGTCGGGCTCCGGACCTTACCGAAGAGAATATACAGGCACGCATCCGGGGAACCGTTCTCATGGCTCTTTCCAATAAATTCGGTCATATCTTGTTGAATACTTCCAACAAAAGTGAAGCTTCCGTAGGTTATGGAACATTATACGGAGATATGGCCGGTTCTTTGAGTGTCATTGGCGATGTTTACAAAACCCAAGCTTATGCATTGGCACGTTACATCAATCGCGAGCGGGAAGTCATCCCATTGAACACCATCGTTAAGCCGCCTTCCGCAGAATTACGCCCCGATCAGAAAGATTCCGATTCTTTACCTCCCTACGATATATTGGACAGTATACTCTATCAACTGATCGAATTGGAAAAATCTGCTACAGAGGTCGTTCAATCCGGATTTGATGAAATATTGGTCAACCGTATCGCCAAGTTACTCCACAATGCTGAATTTAAACGCTTTCAGGCTCCGCCTATACTCCGCGTAAGCCCTAAAGCATTCGGCAGCGGAAGGATAATGCCTTTAGTAGCAAAGTATTTTTGACGTTCTTTTTTCCCCTAAAAAAGAACCAAAAAATTCGTCACTTCGGATATTTGAAATGGTATTTCGTGCAAAAATAGAAATTCTACATACTTCAAATATCCGTATGTGACCTTAGAAGTTAAAGAGGGGATTTGTACAAAATCATAATGTTAGACAAATTTAAACCTTTTATCAATTCATCTGTCTAATAAAATAAAATGGGGTTATTATGAATACGATAAAATATATTTTCATGTTGGGCGTTATTGCCGTTCTCGCATCTTGTGCTTCGGTGAAGTATAATACCACACGAGTGCAAAACCAAGATTTTCGGCAGTATAAGACCTATAGTTGGCTTCCACCTGTGGATTCGCTATCTAAAAATTATTTTAACAATGATATTGCCAAAAGCAATATTCTAAATGCGGCCAATAAGGAACTGGAAGGATTGGGTATGCAGTATTCCAAAGACAACCCAGACATTCTTTTCCGTTATATCACGATTGTTAATAATAAAAGTCGTATGGTATATAGCCCAACTTATGGTTGGGGCGGCTGGGGTCCATGGGGAATGGGCTGGGGCTGGGGAATGGGCTACGGTGGTTTTAGTTACCCTGTAGGACATGAAAGGTACCGCTATGCCCACCTGATTATTGAGGCTGTGGATAGACGTACAAACAGCGTTGTATGGCAAGCCCGCGGTTCATCAGAAGTTAGAGCTCCTGAAAAAACCATTAATAAACTTCCACAGATCGTCAATGGGATATTTAAAGAATATCCACTGCGGAAATAAAATAATAAAGAGATAAAAAAAACAAGGAGGGGGTATTTATTTTTCAAACACTAATATTTGATCGATAATTACCCCTTCATCCAATGCGGAGATTTTAATTCTGGCTTTGTCCTTGCCTTGTATAGGAAAGGTTATTTTTCGAATAGCTTGATTCCGAAGCACATTCATTTTCCATTCCTCGCTACGTCCTACTGTCTTATACGAAATTTCATGAATGGGCATATCATCCAGCGAAATGCCAAAGCGTAGTTCACCCCCTTCTATCGGATGCCCCGGCAACAATCGTACTTCCACATGAACAGAATCGCCTTGCATTTTGTCCCATTCGTAGTATACTTCTTCGCCCTTGCCTAAGACCGCAGCTTTACCTTCATAGCCTAGTCCTTCCACAGGGTGAGTCTTTCCCTGTAAATCTGTACCATTCAACGTTAACCTTGGTTTAGCATAATTTACCATAGGTTCTATAGCCCGCTCTTCTTTTACTCGTTGAAATACCGGTAAATTCCGGGGTTTGTAGTCCATTATACGATTCCATTTTCCGTTGTTTAACGTGTTATATTTTTCTGTCAACGACACGATACGATCGAAGGCATCATGGCTCTCTTTCCAATTTACTTTTTCATGCCGCGCCAATTGCGCATTCAACATCTTCTTATTCATCTCCGTTGCCCCTTGAATAGGGTATTCTACCAATTGAAAAAAGGCATCTCTCCTATTTTCGGGAATCAGATTTGCCACCGCAGTAGCTTTGCCCGAAAGCTCCAGATATGCCTGTAGCCTATCGCGTATTTCTTCCTCACTCCAAGGTAGATCGCGGACGGTTCTGTAATATGCTCTATCCGCTTCCTCCTCACGGGTATTTCCCATAAATTCTGGTTTGCGAATATGCGCCAATCGGTAATGTTCTTGCATGATCGGCAGTAACTTTTCTCCTGCTTCGCTACCAAATTCACGTGTCAGCCAATCGTGGAGATGTTGGTTTACGTGTCTATTATTGAATTTTTCCATATCCCAGGCCATATCTAAAAACAATTCTGTCTGATACTCTCCGGGCTTGATATCGCCGACGTTCACAATCCATATCTTACGGACATCGTGTTCATATGCAGTTTTCATTTGCTGATGGATAAGCGCCGGACTCATCGTCGATAGCCATAAATGGTCATGCGGTCGCCCCCAGTAGGAAATGTGATAATATATTCCATTTCCGCCAGGTCGCTGTCTTTCCTCCGCATCCGGAAAATGCGTAATATAACCATAATTATCATCGCACCACATCAGCGTTACATAATCAGGCACTTTTAGCCCAGCGCGGTATACGTCAAGTATTTCTTTATACGGAATAACCACCTGTGGAATTTGAGATGGGTCAGGATTGATATACGTTTTCAGCAATTGGGTTTGGTCTATCAAAACTTTGTCTAACGCTTCTTTATATTCGGCGACGCCTTTCACACCTTCCATAGCACCATCGTGTTTACCACGCATCCCCATAGTAAAGATATTATTGGAATTGCCCAACTCCTTTAATCGATCGGTCCAATAAGAGAGTACGTTGTCCTTGTTCGTGATATAATTATATCGCCCCTCGCCTACAATATCCCATTCTGTTGCACTGTTTCTTGCCAATGGTTCACAGTGCGAAGATCCAATATAGATACCATATTTTTCGGAGGCCTCCCGGTTTCCTTGTACGAAATAAAACGGAACCGTTACTTCATGCATTGCCGGCCAGATCGTGTTCGCCCGTAACCGCAACAGGAGCTCAAAAATCTTGCTATAGGTTCTCGGACCGATTGTTTGCATTTTCGTTGTTTTATCGGGATTAACTCCCGCGACTATTTTCGCTTCCGGCTCAAATGTATTGGCGCTCCACGGTGTTAATCCCCAGTCTTCATCATTTAGGAAAATCCCTCTATATTGCACATTTGGACGTTGGGTATCCTCATAACCCGACGGCAGTGCAACTTCCGACTTTTGTTCGGGGGTCACATCGGCCCACCATACCCAAGGTGACACGCCAATCAATCGAGACAACTCCAACACACCATACGCCGCTCCGTGGGGATCACTACCAATAATAAATAACAATTGCGTTTTTCCGTCGCGTATCGCTTGTATATGAAAAGCTTCCCATTGTCCTTTAATATCCGAAATATCAATCTGATGTTTAGACAGAAGCTGATCAAAAGCCTTGTTTTCTCCAAGGATACCAATAATTACCGATCTGTCCTTTGGCTCATCAATTAACTGAAACGGTTGCTGAGCTACACTTTTCGAATCTTCCACGACTAAACCAATTGCCGTTTCTACCAAAGATGTTGTACCACCATAATGTAGGGAAGTACCTTGTCCATTGGTTATCAGTTTAAATCCCTCCTGTGCATAACTGCAATAAACAGTGAACAAAAGAAGAAACGTTCCTATTACTTTTTTCATTGTCTTTTCAATTTGCTCGACCTTCGGCTGTCATTATGCCCACCGCAAGATTCTCTTCCGTTATGTTTTCTCCATTTTTTACCTTCTTCACAAATTCATTCACCTTATCCACACGAATATTTCTGATTTCTATATTTTGGACGGGAAGATGGGGATCACCTTTTATCTCATAGACTGCATCTGTCTTCCGGCAGATGATATTACTTATGTGAATCCCATCAATCTTTGTGTAACGTGTTTCATAGGTTGGAACAAGATCTCGCCATTGGTATAGCACATCCGTATCGATCTCGAATACACGTTGGGTATTACCTGCTTTCAAGTTATCCATAAAGATGTTTTCCACAAAGCCGCCTCGTCGATGGTTGGTTTTGATGAACAGGAAACGATGTACATCCTGCGCAGCGCAATCGTGCATGTAAATATTCCTTACGCCTCCCGATATTTCGCTGCCAACGCCTAGCAACACATGTCCATTTATAATCTTACAATTACGTATGACGATATTTTCGGTTGGGGTATCCAATCGCCAAGCGTCCCGATTACGGCCAGATTTGATAACGACCGCATCGTCTCCCTGATCAAAAATGCAATCTTCCACCAAAAAATTACGGGTCATTTCGATATCAATCCCGTCGTTGTTATGACCGTGTGCCTTTACATCCAGATTGCGTGCGATACCACCGTTACATAAGTAAATATGTATTGTCCAAAATGGACTTTCCCGGATTTTAAATCCATCTAACAAAATATTTTTACACCGATTGAAGTGGATCAAATGCGGTCGTAGGTGATTCTCACCTTTTGCCATTTGCCGTTGATCGACCGGTATATCCGTGGATGCCATGGTATAGAGTTCCTTCAACGCGTCCAAATGTGTCTTCGGGCGACCGAACCATTTTTTCCAAGTATCCATCTTCGGTCGCAACATGCCCTTGCCTGTTATCGCAATGTTTTCGCAATTGATAGCATACACCAGAGGGGAATAATTATAGCATTCCATTCCTTCCCAGGAAGTCATCACCGCAGGCAGATAATCGTCGGGATTGTCTGTAAACAGCAGCACAGCCTTTTCTTTCAAATAGAGGTTTACATTGCTTTTGAAATGAATAGGACCCGTAAGCCATTCACCCTCAGGTATTACAACACGACCGCCACCCGCGCGGTGACAGGCATCGATAGCTTCTGCAATAGCCGCGGTATTCTTTTTCACATCATCTTTTACAGCGCCGTAATCGGTAATCAGAAAATCAACGTTTGGATATTTGAACACCTTGATTGCAGGCATTGGGAACGGAGCATCTACCACCACGCTATCATAAGAAGGAGGATACTCCGTTGCATGGAGGGCTTGTCCAAAAGCAAATAGCATCAACCCTATTACTACTGCTATTACTTTTTTTCTTTTTGTCATATTATATTTCATATTTCTTTATCATACTATCAACGGTGAACGGGCAGATAACTTAACTATATTAAACAAGTTGTGCAACCTGCGCCATTATGGCCTCCTATCATACTTTATTCTAAGCTTGCAGTATATTATTGAGTCGCTGGTTGATCAGCAACCGTAGGCCAGTATGGATTCTGGTATAAAGGAGACGCACTAACCGACTCATTGTCTTCGGCAGTCAATAAAAACTGTTGAATAGGCAAAGGTTCTAGGTATTGCGCTATAGACCATGTATAACCGTTCCGGTATAGATTCCCTGATGTCATATTTTTCTCAAATGGTCTCAAGTATTCGCTCCGTTCCGGACTGGAGACACGGGCAGAAGAACTTCCATTATAGTCGGCAGGTGTAAAGTTATACCAATCTTCCATAGGGGTATTCCATAAATGAAAACCTTCTATATGATACGGTGTACTCACCAATTGATCTAATGCGCGCCAACGTATTAAGTCCATCCAGCGGAGTCCTTCGGCCATTAACTCACAACGGCGTTCTCTTCTGATATTATACAACACCGGATCGCTAAGCAACTGACCAGCCGTATATGCTCCCCAATCCAACCGCTCATTTGCCATGACGGTAGCATCTATCGTTGTCTGCGGATTCACTGCACCTCCAGAGAAACCGGCTCTATCCCGGATGATCTGCCAATACTCCATTATTTTTCCTGCTCCAAGACTTTTGGTCAACATATACTGTGCTTCTATATAATTCAGCAATGCTTCTGTTGCCCTGAAAACAATAGCTGAAGTGTAACTCGTGTGGTTTCCAGCTAATGATTTGTCAAACGTTCCTCCCTTGCGAAGTGCGTATCCTGTGACATACACCCAGTCGCTTGCGCCATTGGTAATATCGGGTCGAGGCTCTATCGGAATTGCCATATCGGTAGAGTTATCGTCCATATTTTTAAATACATTTACCTGCCCTGGTTCTTTCAGAAAAATAGTTAATCGGGGATCCCTATTTTTTCTCACATTTGCCAGTGTTTCGTCATCGTAAGTATATCCAGTGTGTTGTGCATAAATAGGTTTACCATCAGCCATTAAAAAAGATTCTACCATACTACGCGTCATACCATTTCCCATATTCCCCCTATTAACCGATGTCTCAACATGGTTGGTAATACCTAATCCTCTATCATATTCTCTCCACAATAACACTTCTCGATATGGAGATGCATCAATATTACCAAATAAGCTGAAATAAGGGTTTTCGGGGTCTGACGAGGACTGAGGAATAGTCCCGGTATTTTTCACCAATGCTCCTTTATATTTATCCGCTATTATTTCTGCAGATTCTACCGCCTCTTTCAAAAAATAATTTGCCTCTTCTTCGATACTTCCGGTAGGATATTGATAATTAGCATTATAATCTTTCTCTTTTCCCGGCCAGCCATTACCGTTCGGAACAAAAGGGGTATTTTTGAAATTTGTTAACCACGAACCCTCAAACAATGCTACGCGAGATTTTAATAAAACAGCAACATCTGTGGAAATTCGTGTTCGGCGTGCTTCAAAATTTTCCGTCATATATGTCCTCGCCGTATCCAAAGTCTGCAAGATAAATCGAGCGACCTCATTTCGCGGACTTCGTTTAGATGCCCGTACTAAAATCTCCCGATTATCAGGAAATGCCTCTGTAATAATCGGTAAATCTCCCCATTGTTGTAACATAGTAAAATATGCATAGGCACGTAGGAAATAAATTTCGCCGATATATTGTCTTATATTTTGTTCTGAACCATTGATTTCTCCATTCTCAAAGCGCTCCATGATCATATTTAATTGATAATTGAGATCCCTAATATTTTCCCACGACCAATTATCATTGTTCATTCCTACTCGCCATTGTCTTTTGGCGTATTTGCTGTTCCCGCTCATCCCTACCTGGTTATCCGTATGGTTATCCACGGCGAATAGCCCGTAATTGCCTCCATGCGAAGGGAGAATATCAGGATAAAATTTGTTCACCACCGCCAAAACCTGGTCTTCCGACCTATAATAGTCTTCCGGAACGATATAAGAAGGAGGTTCTTTATCCAAAAATTTCTCACAAGACATTAATATGCCTGTTATCAAGCACAAGCACGATATATTTCTAATATTTAGTTTCATAATCTCAACATCTAAAAAGTTACACTTAAACCGGCAGACAATGTTCTGGATAAAGGATATGCGTTTCCTCTAACAGTACCGATCGTTTCTGGGTCAAATTGCTCTACTAAACTTGTCCCAGTCCATAGATTTTCACCTGAAAAGAATACCCGTGCCGCTTTCATTCCCCATGAAGAAGTCAGACTAGCGGGTAACGTATAACCCACTTGTACATTCTTCAATCTGATGTAAGCTGCATTCTGCAAGTAGCGTGTTTGGGTTTGTAGGTTCTTTCCGCTGAATAATGGGCGAGGAAGGTAGGCATCCAAATTGATCTCTCTATATCCTTGTTGTACAGACCACGTTTCGTTGTTTCGAAAGTAATCATCCACACTCGTAATACCGGCAGATCCATAAAGTCCGCTACTTGTTGCTCCAAAAAAATAATCGCTACCCTGCCAATAATCCCTTTTCATAACACCCTGTAAAAACACACGTACGTCAAAGCCTTTATAAGCGGTGTTGAGGGTTAAGCCAATCAAATATCTCGGTGTGCTATTTCCAATAACTTTGCGGTCTCCTAGATCTGACAACGTCCCGTTGCCACCACTAATCCGTCCATCGCCGTTTAAATCCGCGTACATAATATCACCCGCTCTCCAATCGGCGCCGAATGCATCTTGCCCGCCGTTAGGCAAGCTTTCCAAATGTGCTGCCATTTCTTCATCAGATTTTGCTAATCCTACTGTCTCATACCCCCATATTTCATTAATATATCGTCCTTCGATATAGGTATCGATTGCCTCTGTAGGATTATTCGGGTAACGGGTAATTTTTGTTCTGGTATCAGATAGTGCCAGCTTTGCCCCATAGAATAAACCATTTTCCAAACGATCTTTCCATCCCATCGACAATTCCCAACCGTGCGTACGCAAATCTGTATTATTTGTTTGTGGTACAGCGGTTCCTAAAATAGCCGGAAGTGCTGGTGCATTTCCCACCATATTTCTGGTATCCCGCACATACCAATCAAAGGATCCGTCAAGCTTATTATTGAGCAATGCTATATCTAAACCAATATTATACGACGCAATGGTTTCCCAAGTCAACGTTTCGGAGACAAGACCAGGAGCAGTTGCGATATTGGTTCTAACACCATTTTGTAACCATGTGCCTCCTGCACTCGTTGCCGATAGGGTTTGATATGTATAATACCAATTGTCTGTATTTTGATTACCTAGCGAACCATACGAGAACCGAAGTTTCAGCATATCCACTTGGTCACGTAATGGTTCAAAAAAGTCTTCATAAGCTATATTCCAACCAGCCGAAACAGACGGAAATAACTTCCATTGGTTTCCTTTGCGGAATCGTGAAGAACCATCTAAACGTGCATTTGCTTCCAACAGATATTTCCCTTCAAAATCATAATTAAGACGACCAAAAAAACCAACTGTCGACCATTCGTTTCTCCCACCATTCACTGACGGAACAATAGGATTCCCATTTACATCTAACCCTGATGTAAGATCCACTTCCGGTTTCGATGGTATCATGATACCATCTCTTTGCAATCCAAAAAGTTTTTGTTTTAAATTTTCGGCTTGAAACCCTGTCATTAAATGGAAATTATGACGTTCATCTACCGAAAAAGAATAAGCGGTTCTAGCATTAAAATTGTAGTAGTTTTCTTTTAACAAATCCTCATGTACATGGGAATTTGTTGTTCTTAAGTAGGGTGCTCCATTGATATCGTGGCTATATAAATATTGCGTATCCCAATGACGATTGGCCGTATTGATGCGATAGTTAAAATCGACATTTGTTACCCAATTTATAATAGGTTCCAAAACAAACCCTATTTGATGGTATGTTTTATCTGTTTGTCTCTTGTCTGTTCCTCCTTCAACTAATGCCATCAAAGCCGTATTATCATTATAGCGGATATAACCGTTTCGGTCGTACATCGGCAATACGGGCCAACTTTTGGGTGCCATATTAGAATACATGTTATCCGTCAAGGCTGAAGGACGATTATAGTCTTCTCTAGCGAAACGCATATTATAATTTAACGTTAACCAATCCGTAAGCTCAGAATTAATTTTTGCTGTGGCTGTATATCTTTTCAAGCCCTCATCTCCTAACTCTATCAGACCATTTTGCCCCAAATACCCTCCCGATAGGTAATAGTTAAATTTTTCCGTTCCACCTCTAGCATTGATATTGTGTTCCTGTGAGAAAGTTCTGTCTTTATACATCATATCATACCAATCAATATCGTCTGCTCCAGTAGAAAATCCCCCTAACCATTGCCCTTCATCATTAGCTTCTATCGCATATATGATTTCGCCATCGGCAGTAATGCGCTGGCCGGGAGCATAGGGTTGTGCGTTATGCCAGGCCAGTATCCTTGCAAAACGATTCTGGTCAAAAAAGACATTTTGACCGGCATTGGTTACTGCGTCATTTGTCCAGCTTGCAAATAAAACAGAATTCATCATCTGCATCATATTAACGGGACTTCCAAAACGGGCATTATTATTATAATTGATTGTTGCTGTACCGTCTTTAGAGCCACTTTTAGTGGTAACTAGTATAACACCGAAAGGCGCACGGGATCCATATATAGACGATGAAGCGGCATCTTTTAGCACCGAAATGTTTTCTATATCCTGTGGATTCACAGTATTCAAATCTGCTTCTACTCCGTCAACTAAAATTAGTGGCGCTCCACTAGTTCCTTGACCAATAGTTGCTGTTCCTCGGATATTTACGCTCGGGCTCGATTCCAAGCTTCCGGCTCCTTGTGTGATATTTAAACCTGGCATCACGCCCTGTAACGCTTGGGCAACGTTCATAACCGGCCTTTCCGCCAACTCTTCTCCGGAAACGGTTCCTACGGCTCCTGTCAGATTTACTTTCTTTTGTGTACCAAATCCAACTACGATAGCCTCTTCCAACTCGGAGAACGACGAAATCATCTTAACCTCTACCTGCGTGCGCTGTCCTGGAGTTATTTCCTGTGCCTCATACCCTACCATACTAAAAACAAGTACGGCATCGCTAGACGGAACAGTCAGTGAAAACATACCATTCTCATCTGTTTTGGTACCTATAGTGGTTCCTTTTACAACTATAGAAACGCCCGAAAGATTTCCATTGTCGTCCGTTACCCTACCTTTCACAATTGTTTGCTGACGGATATTCTCCACCTGGTATTCTTCAATTTTTCTATCTCTAGCAGATTTCTCCTTCACCACAATTGTTTTCTTGCTAACAGTATACATCAATGGCTGCTCAGCAAAAACACGTTTCAACGCATCTTCCAGTGGCACGTTTTTTAAAACTAAAGACACATGTTTCGATTTGTCCATCATTATCGGGTTATATAGAACGTGATATCCGCTCTGCTTCCCGATAGTTTTTAAGGCTTGCTCTAGAGAAGAATTTCTTAGGTCGAGCGTAACCCGTTGTGCGTAACCTGACGCATGTAAACACATCGTTCCGAGCACCATAAAGAATGCTATCAGTTTCATTATTTTCCAGATTTTTGCACCTCGCCTACGGACATATA
>PJTZ01000167.1_pt1 | contig 34918 bp, 27 predicted proteins | sample 1512131 | NCBI WGS metagenome assembly PJTZ01 (sample SAMN08177679, study PRJNA422409) | Soil metagenome, whole genome shotgun sequencing project. | reverse complement strand
GGTCGTCTCCTTTAAATTCCCAGGCTGCAACATAAGTAAAGTTTTCATCGTCACGTTTTGCTTCTCCTTCTTCCGTTTGTGATTCCAGACGGAAGTGTCCTCCACATGATTCGCTACGGTTTAACGCATCGTCTACCATCAATTCTCCTAATTCCAAAAAGTCTGCGACACGTCCCGCTTTTTCCAACGACATATTCAGCTCTTCGTTTTCTCCCAGCACTTTTACGTCCGACCAGAATTCTTTTTTCAATTCCTGAATTAAGCCTTTTGCCTTTGTCAAGCCTTCTGCTGTACGGGCCATACCACAGTATTCCCACATGATATTTCCCAATTTCTTGTGGATATCATCTACAGTTTTCGAACCTTTCAAGTTTAGTAACACGTTGACTTTATCTTGTACTTCCTTACGTGTTTGTTCGAAAGCAGGATTATTTTTATCAACCGGTGCAAAGCTTCCCAAATTCGCTAAATAATCACCTACGGTGTAAGGGATAACGAAATACCCATCAGATAAACCTTGCATAAGTGCAGATGCACCCAAACGGTTAGCGCCATGGTCAGAGAAGTTACATTCACCCAAGGCATACAAACCTGGTACTGTGGTCATTAAGTTGTAGTCTACCCAGATGCCTCCCATCGTGTAATGTACTGCAGGATAGATACGCATCGGCTGCTCATACGGATTTTCATCTGTAATTTGGTAATACATGTCAAACAAGTTACCGTATTTAGCTTCTACCGTATCTTTTCCTAAACGTTTGATAGCGTCCGCGAAATCTAAGAATACAGCTACACCAGATTTACCAACACCCCGACCGTCGTCGACCATTTCTTTCGCATTGCGGGAAGCCACGTCACGTGGTACCAAGTTACCGAAAGAAGGATATTTTCTTTCCAAGAAGTAATCCCGATCCTCTTCTTTAATATCTGCTGGTTTTAATTGTCCCTGACGTAATTTTTCAGAAAGTTCTTTTGTTTTTGGAACCCAAACCCGTCCATCATTACGAAGCGACTCTGACATCAAGGTCAGCTTCGATTGATGATCGCCGGTTACCGGAATACAAGTAGGGTGGATTTGTGTGTAACAAGGGTTGGCAAAGAAAGCTCCGCGTTTGTGAGCTCTCCAAGCAGCTGTAACGTTACACCCCATAGCATTGGTTGAGAGGAAGAAAACGTTTCCATAACCACCGGTACACAACAATACCGCATGTCCTTCGTGTGCTTCTATTTTACCTGTTACCAGGTCACGGGTGATAATACCACGCGCATGTCCGTCGATCTTTACCAAATCTAACATCTCGTGGCGCGTATAAGACTTTACTTTCCCTTTTCTGATCTGACGGTTTAAGGCAGAATATGCACCTAATAATAATTGCTGTCCGGTTTGTCCACGTGCATAGAATGTACGGGATACCTGTGCTCCACCAAAAGAACGGTTATCCAACAATCCACCATATTCGCGGGCAAAAGGAACACCTTGTGCCACACATTGGTCAATAATATTAACGGAGACCTCCGCTAAACGATATACATTGGCTTCGCGTGCGCGATAATCTCCCCCTTTAATCGTGTCGTAGAATAAACGAAACACGGAGTCCCCATCATTTTGGTAGTTTTTAGCAGCATTTATACCCCCTTGTGCCGCAATAGAGTGCGCACGACGTGGAGAGTCCTGATAACAAAATGTTTTAACATTGTAACCAAGTTCTGCCAATGAAGCTGCTGCCGATGCTCCTGCCAAACCTGTACCCACCACAATGATAGTGAACTTACGCTTGTTGGCTGGGTTGACCAGCTTCATGTTGAATTTATGTTTTGACCATTTCTCGGCTAATGGGCCTGCAGGTACTTTCGAATCTAACATATTTTAAATAATTTATATTTAACAGATATGGATATATCCTAAAATATTATTTAACGAAATAAAAATATAGTGGCATCAATGCAAAACCAATCGGAATGATGATACCGAACACCCAAACACCTAAAAACTCAATGATAGGTACGTATTTTTTATGGGAAACACCTAACGTCTGGAACGCTGACTTGAATCCGTGGATCAGGTGAAACGACAGCGCCGCCATGGCTAGGACATAGAAGATCACGATTCCGATATTCTGAAAAGCAAAATCTACCTGTTTGTAAAGGTCCCTTGCTTTTATGATTTCCACATTGTTCTCAACCGTAACCTGATAATCATTAAATTCAGTAGCTTGTATCTCCTGTACAGCGGTTTCACCTGTTGCCAAATCCGTGCGATATTCCACATAGGGTACTTGATCGTTATGGTATTTCCACCAGAAATTATACATGTGTGTGGCGAGGAAAACCAAGATGATTGTGCCCAAGATTCCCATGTTACGGGAATTCCACTTGCTATTTGCAGCACCATTAAACTGTGCATAGCCGATAGGACGAGCAGCCTTGTTTTTCATCGTCAAGACTAAGGCATAAATAGCATGTAAAATGATTGAAGCATAAAGTAGATATGATACTACTTTAATAGGGGTAAAGTGGGTCATGAAATACGCATACTGGTTGAAAGCGTACCCCGCATCGTTTTTAAATAGCTGCAAGTTACCAATCAAATGAACGATCAGGAACAGACATAAAAAAATCCCCGTCAAGCTCATGATTAGTTTTCTTCCAAGTGAAGAATTTAAAACTGGCTTTGAATTACTCATTATCCTAGATGTTTATATATATTTTCGCAAATCTATTTATTTGCTAACATAAATATGACAAAGTAGTGTGGAAAACAAACAATTTAGAACGTTTCTAATCAAAAAAAGAGGTTGCTCTGCTGAACAACCTCTTTGCTATATTTATATAGTGATTTAAAGTCTATAAAAAGGAGAATCCAACTCCGATAGTCCACATCCTTATTTTTTGATTACCGGTTTCGTTCAAATTGCTCAATCCGTGTTCGTAACGTAGGTCAACGGTAAAGCTGCTAATATCAGCTCCAATACCACCGATGATGCCTGTGGAGCTTTTTTTATAGTTTGACCATTCTGCCGGTTTGGTAAAACTTATGTCCTCGTTTTGTCCAAAAGAGAATACAGGGCCTGCTTGGATCCGGGCACCAATAGGACCGAGTCCGATTCTTGTTCCGAGTAAAACGGGCACATCAAAACTTTTAAAGGTAGCATCACCATTTTGACCATCTTCCGTTTGAATGCCTACTTTTTTACTGGCATAATAAGCTTCAGGTTGTACATGAAATCCCGCTATTCCCACGCGACCCCACGCTCCCAATTGGAATCCTGTTTTCGTATCTGAATTAAGAAATCTTCCTTCGGACCGCAGACTAGAGAAGCCTAATCCGCCCTTTAATCCCACTTTAAATGTTGGGAATAATTGTGCCTGTGAAATGCTGATAGCGGCGATCAAACAAATTAAAGTAAGTATAGATTTTTTCATGTGGAAAATATTTGTTTATTTTATTACAACTACAATAATAAGATATTTGTTTTAAAATTTGATATATGAGTGTGTTAAAAATAACAGCTGAAGCCTGGGAAATCTTGAAAATAAAATTGAGTAGAAAATATAACCACTTAACAACTGGGGATTTAGCCTATACGCCCGGAGAAGAGGATGCGTTGGTCGCTCGCCTGGCAAAGAGACTTCGGCGCGATAAGGAATATATTGCATTTACATTGGCAAAAGAATTGTCAAATCTAGAATCAAATCGTTTATAGGAATGGCAGAATTGATTACATGGGCCGATTTTGAAAGTGTGGATTTGCGTGCCGGAACGATAATAGATGTGGAAGATTTTCCGAAAGCACGTAAACCAGCTTATCAATTGCGTATCGATTTTGGTAAGTTGGGTATATTGAAATCTAGTGCACAGATTACGGCACACTATAAAAAAGAGGATTTAATAGGCCGGCAAATTATAGCGGTCGTCAATTTCCCGAAAAAGCAAATAGCCGATTTTATGTCAGAATGCTTGGTAACAGGGTTCCCGGACGAGAATGGTGATATCGTATTGAGTTCGATAGAGAGGAAGGTCCCAAATGGCACGAGATTAATATGAAAATATATAATTTTGAACCGACGGACCTTGGTCCTATAGCAACAGATGAAGCTTATATGCGAGAGGCGCTAAAGCTAGCGCAAAAGGCCTATGAAGAGGATGAAATTCCTATTGGGGCTATTGTCGTTAGTCAAGGTAAGATCATCGGAAAGGGATATAATCTTACGGAACGATTGAATGATGTGACGGCGCATGCGGAAATGCAGGCTTTTACCGCCGCCTCTAATTATATGGGAGGGAAATATTTGAAAGATTGTACCTTGTATGTTACCGTAGAACCCTGTGTGATGTGTGCGGGGGCATCTTATTGGACACAAATCGCCAAGATTGTGTATGGAACGGTGGACGAAAAAAGGGGAGCTTCCCGCTATGGTAATCTTTACCATCCTAAGACTACGGTTATTTCCGGCGTGTTAGCTGCGGAATGTGGGGATTTGATAAAATCATTTTTTCGTAATAAAAGGTGAAGAAAATAAACTTTTGAACGGTAAATAAAACCGAAGCCCATTGAAATTGTTATATTCGTGTTCTTATTTAATTATAATCAAAAAACAGAAATATTATGGCATTTGAATTAGAAGCTTTACCATACGCCAGCAATGCGTTGGAACCGCACATTGACAAAGAAACCATGGAAATTCACCATGATCGTCACCACCAAGCCTATGTAGACAATTTAAATAAAGCGATTGCAGGGACAGATGCTGAAAACTTATCTTTAGAAGAAATCAACAAAAACATTTCTAAATATCCTGCTGCTGTTCGCAACAACGGTGGAGGACATTTTAACCATAAGCTTTTTTGGACTGTTTTGAGTGCAAATGGCGGCGGCGAGCCTACGGGTGAATTAGCAGATGCTATCAACCAAGCGTTTGGCTCATTCTCAGAATTGAAGACACAATTACAGAATGCAGGTGCTACTCGCTTTGGTTCTGGTTGGGCGTGGCTAGTTGTGAAAGCAGATGGACAACTCGCTGTGACATCTACTCCGAATCAAGATAACCCATTGATGGACGTAGCAGAAGTACAGGGGGCACCTATTTTGGGTATTGACGTATGGGAACACGCGTACTATTTGAAATATCAGAACAAACGTCCTGCCTACCTTGATGCGATTTTCAACGTTATCGATTGGAACGCTGTCGCGAAACGTTATCAAGAAGCGAAGTAAGCGTCTGAAATAAAAAAAGCCTGGGAAATTTTCCCAGGCTTTTTTTATTCTTCTGTTCCGGCGATATGTTCATCAATATCACTACCACTGACTTCTGCCCGGATTTTAGCTTCGAGTTCGTCGCTTAAATCGGGGTTGTCCAGTAGTAAGCTCTTGACAGCATCACGCCCTTGCCCTAATTTGGTGTCACCATAACTAAACCATGAGCCAGACTTTTTGATGATGCCATATTCTACACCTAGGTCTATGATTTCGCCCACTTTAGAGATTCCTTCACCAAACATAATGTCAAATTCTGCTAAACGGAATGGTGGCGCTACTTTATTCTTTACAATTTTTACTTTCACACGGTTACCCGCTACTTCGTCGCTATCTTTAATTTGGGAAGTTCTGCGAATATCCAAACGAACGGAGGCATAGAATTTCAATGCATTTCCACCCGTGGTCGTTTCTGGGTTTCCAAACATAACACCAATTTTCTCCCGCAATTGGTTGATAAAAATACAACAGCAATTGGTTTTAGAGATTGTCCCGGTTAGTTTCCGCAAAGCCTGCGACATCAAACGGGCTTGGAGACCCATTTTGGAATCACCCATTTCCCCCTCAATTTCTCCTTTAGGCACTAACGCTGCAACGGAATCGATCACAATAACATCGATCGCGCCCGAACGGATAAGGTTGTCGGCAATTTCCAATGCCTGTTCTCCATTGTCGGGTTGAGAGATAAGTAGATTTTCGACATCTACCCCTAGCTTTTGTGCGTAGTATTTATCAAAAGCGTGCTCCGCATCAATGATAGCTGCTATTCCTCCTTTTTTTTGAGCTTCAGCAACAATATGCGTAGCCAAGGTGGTTTTACCTGAAGATTCCGGCCCATAAATCTCAATAATACGACCTTTAGGTACTCCTCCTATACCCAATGCTATGTCTAGGCCAAGAGAACCTGTTGAGATCGCCTCGATGGGCTCTACTGCTGAATCCCCCAATTTCATAATCGTACCTTTTCCATACGATTTTTCCAATTTATCTAAAGTTAGCTGTAAAGCTTTTAGTTTGTCTGCGTTACTCATATTTTTAGTATTGTCTAGTCAAAAATAAGATTAAAATTTAAAATCACAAAATTAATATACTAATATTTTTAGCTTATCTGTTTGGCTTATGCGTTCCTTGCCGTTTTGGTATAATGTGTTTCAAAATACTTGCAGAAATACGTAATAGGACATATCTCACATTTAGGACGCCTCGCCACACAGATATACCGTCCATGAAGGATAAGCCAATGATGTGCGATGGCGATCGTATCCTCTGGGAGATATTTGACCAATTGTTTTTCCACAGCCAACGGGGTCGTGGCACGGCTTGTTAATCCTAAACGATTGCTCACCCGAAAAACATGCGTATCTACGGCCATAGCCGGTTTGTTGTATACCACAGAAGAGATTACGTTAGCAGTTTTTCTTCCTACACCAGGTAATTTGATAAGATCTTCTACCTTTTCGGGTACTTCGCCCTGAAACTCTTCCAGCAATTTTTTGGCCATTCCCACTAGATGTTTGGCTTTATTATTTGGATAGCTCACTGATCGGATATACGTAAAGACTTCATCTGCCGTACTAGCCGCTAATGAGGGGGCGCCCGGGAAGCGTTCGAAGAGCTTGGGCGTCACCTGATTGATGCGTTTGTCTGTACACTGCGCAGATAAAATGACCGCCACCAAGAGTTCGTATGGGTTGCTATAATTTAATTCTGTTTGCGCATCAGGACTGTGCGTAGAAAAATATTTTACAAATTCCTGATACCGTTCTTTTTTCAGCATGAACGAAATTAAGAAATTAAAAACTAAAAGAAAAGCGCAGTTTACGAATCGTAAAGGAGTATTTCTTGAAGGAGTGCAACGTAGCTGGGAGGCATTCTGGACGTGATGCCATATAAAAACAAAGTCTCTAATAATTTAGAGACTTTGCCATTTTACCTTCTTAAGCTACGAGAATAGTTCAATATATTCTCTAGGACTTTGGGGCTTGGATCTTTCACCAATTTTTGTAAATTGGATTTTAGATTTTGTTCAAATGTTTCATCAACTATTTCCACCATGCTCACCCTTTCCTCGCTTAATTCGGTGTCATGTTCCTTTGTAAAGAATTCTACCATAAGCGTTTTAAATTATGTAAGTATATATTAAACGCCGGATAGAAGTTTATAGTATGTAAGATTTAACATTTTTTTACTTTTTTTCTCGAACATATCGATCGGCCTCTTCAATAGCGGCTTTGGCATTTACGATTCCGCCCGAAACACTGATCTCATCTAAGTAAACCTTTTTAGTCGATCCGTCTATGCTAATCCTTACTTTTTCGTCTACCTTTGTTACCGATTTTAAGATGATATCTTTTACCTCTTTGGCGGTCAGTTCCGGATAATAAGAGCGTAATAGAACGGCTAATCCCGATACCACCGGAGCAGCCATACTGGTTCCATTTTGCTCCTTATATGTCGATTCGGGCATCGTAGAATTAATTTTGACGCCTGGGGCAAACACATCTACCGACCGATACCCGAAATTGGAGAATTCGGCGAGCAAATTACCATCAAGCCCTGAGGACGTAGCACCTACCGTAATCCAGTTGGAAGCTTCTCCTGTTACAGCATCAAGGCTGTCTGTGTAATATTTCATGGGGTAGTTCTTGACCATATCGATATCCTTGGCGTCATTGCCTGCCGCATGTACAAGAAGTACATCCTTTTCCTCCGCATATTTTACGGCTTCATCTACGGTTTTTTTATTATATACATACCCTTTTCCGAAACTCATATTGATTACTTTTGCGCCGTTATCTACAGCATAGCGTATACCATTTGCCACATCCTTATCCCGTTCGTCCCCATCAGGAACTATCCGCACACCCATAATCTGTACGTTATCTGCGATACCGTCAACGCCTATTCCGTTGTGCCGTTTGGCACCGATGATGCCCGCCACATGTGTGCCATGATCAGCGTCGGGGCCTTTAATATCCGCATTTCCATAAAAACGTTCAGCTGCATCTTCATAGTTGTCGCCCACAATATGTCGGGAATCATAAGATTTATTCAGATGATAATCTACCTGTGCCCGGTAGTAGTTGACCCCTTCCTCCAGCTCTTTGTAAAAATCTTCAAAGCTCTTGTCGTCGTTGAGTTCTCTTTTCGTCATGCGAATAGCCAATTTCTGGCGGTCTGTCTTCGGTTTGAAGGCATCGATATCGGCTTTGGTCATATCTTTGATATCTTTGCCTATGCTGTTGGCAATAGCATCGATTTCTTCTTTTAACCGTCCGTAATTTAGATTGCCAAAATTTGCTTGATCAAGCTTACTGGTATAATCACTGATCATCCGTTGGTAAGCCACAAATTCACGTCGTTCGTCCTCACGCAGTGGTGTAGATGGCAATACCGAGATATATTTAGGTTCGTAAAGACGGATCAAACGGGTGACTTCCAAATTATCGTAGTGTACATTTTCTCCCTCCGCATTTCCCATAAAGTTCCATCCGTGTACATCGTCAATATAGCCGTTGTTATCATCATCCTCACCATTTCCGGCGACTTCCTTAGGATTTGTCCACATGACATCTTTTAAATCTTCGTGCTTATAATCAATACCGCCGTCCAATACACCCACGACGACTGGGGTAGACTCCCGATTTATCAAAAGCTCATACGCTTTTTCGGTACTAATACCGCGTACCCCGTCCGCTTCGTAATCCAGATTGTACCAATTTGGGGGATTTGTACCCTTAGATTGTGCATTTCCCCATAATGGAAGTATACATATACCTAATAAAGCAACCCGTTTCCATGTTCTAATCATATGTTCTTGTTTCGTCAAGAGACAAATATAAGGTAACTCTAGAGTCAATGTTGTTAAAAAAATATAAATCACTATTCTTTTTACATTAACTTTATGTCCAAAACTTGCTTGTTAATGCATAAAAACTGGAACTATATGATTATTATTGGAGCTATGGCAATCTCTTGTTCTGATAAAATGACGAAAAATACGGCATCTTGGCCAACGGCCACCGCTCCCATAGCGGAAAAGAAAATGCACAACCGCATCATTCACGGTGATACGATCGCGGATGATTACTACTGGATGAATGACTATTTTAAGAAAGGTCCGGATTCTGCCGAAGTTATCGCTTACTTGGAAGCGGAGAACAGCTATACCGCTGCGATGCTCCAGGATACCGAAAAGTTTCAGGAAGCACTTTTCCATGAAATGAAAGGACGCATAAAAGAGAAAGATGAGTCTGTACCGTATCTCAAGAATGGATATTATTATTACAGCCGTACGGAAGAAGGTAAGCAATACTATAAATTCTGTCGAAAGAAAGGAAGTTTGGATGCACCGGAGGAAATATTGCTGGACGTGGACGATATGGCAGAAGGCTATGCCTATTATGCAGCGAGTGGCTTTTCGATAAGTCCAGACAATAAATTGCTTGCTTTTGGTGTGGACACGGTATCCAGAAGAGAGTACACGATTTATGTGAAAAACTTGGAGACTGGTGAACTGTTGCCCGATAAAATAGATCGTACTTCTGGTGGAACAACTTGGGCAAATGACAATAAAACATTATTCTACACCGCAAAAAATCCCGTAACCTTACTGAGTGAGAAAATACGACGGTATACCTTGGGCTTAGGGGCAGGGGGTGATGTTGTCGTATATGAGGAAAAAGATAACACCAACTATATCGGCGTCGGAAAATCCAAAAACGGCAAACATATTATGATTTATTCTGGCGGAACACTATCCTCAGAAGTCCACTTGTTGGATGCTGACCATCCGAATGGTGTATTTAAGGTGTTTCAACCTAGGATGAAAGAAGTGCTGTATTCAGTGACGGCGCTCGCCGACCGGTTCTTAATTTTGACGAATGACGGGGCGAAAAACTTTCAAGTGATGGAATGTCCGCTGGACAAGACGGATAAGGAACATTGGAAAGAATTTATTCCGCATCGGGAAGACGTACTTGTTTCTGATATTGATGAATTCAAGGATTACATCGTGATTTCGGAACGTAAGAATGGCTTGACACAAATGGCTGTACGCTCTTTAAAAGACGGGCATCAGCATTATCTGGATTTCGGCGAGGCGGCGTATACGGTATATCCAAGTACAAATGTAGAATATAATACGGATATGGTTCGTTATGGCTACACCTCGCTTGTTACACCGTCGTCTACGTTTGACTATAACATGAATACGAAAGAAAAGACCCTTCGGAAACAACAGGAGATTGTCGGTGGGTATGACGCAGACCACTATGTAACAGAGCGTTTGTTTGCCACAGTTGCTGATGGTACACAAGTTCCTATCTCATTGGTCTATAAAAAAGGATTTCCTAAAAATGGGAATTCACCCCTATTGTTGTACGGGTACGGTTCGTATGGGATGTCCATGGACCCTACGTTTAATTCGTCGAGACTGAGCCTGTTGGATCGAGGTTTTGCATATGCCATTGCCCATATACGTGGTGGAGAGGAGATGGGAAGGCAATGGTATGAGGATGGTAAAATGATGAATAAGAAAAATACTTTTACAGATTTTATCGACTGCGCCAACTATTTGATTTCCCAAAAATATACAAGTTCTGACCATCTGTATGCACAAGGAGGTAGTGCGGGTGGATTATTAATGGGTGCGGTTATCAACATGGCGCCCGAATTATGGAATGGTGTTATTGCGCAGGTTCCTTTTGTCGATGTGGTCAATACCATGCTGGATGAGACGATTCCATTAACGACAAACGAATATGACGAATGGGGAAATCCGAATGAGCAAGCTGCTTATGCGTATATGAAGTCGTATTCGCCTTATGAGAATATTGAAGCCAAGGCGTACCCGAACCTACTAGTTACTACGGGTCTTCATGATAGTCAGGTGCAATATTTCGAACCCGCGAAATGGGTGGCTAAGTTGCGTGAAATAAAGCAAGGGAATCAAGTGATATTGTTCAAAACAGATATGTCCTACGGACACGGGGGGGCTTCCGGAAGGTTTGATTATCTGAAAGATGTCGCACTGAACTATGCGTTCTTATTCAAATTGGAAGGAATTACCGAGTAAAAAATAGCCGGTGTGTTACAACAGGCAATACACCGGCTGTTTTTTATTTTAATGAATCCAGTTGATTCTCCCGCTCTATTTCCCGTGCATCAATCTGATGCTGCTTGTAGTTTTCAATAGCCACCTTGCTCGCTTTTAAGGAAACGATAATGCCGATGACAGCGATAACCGTAACGATTGCTAACCCCCATACATATTTCTTTTTGTCCTGTTTAACTAACCAGTACATCAGGAAGATATAGGGAACCGCAAAAAAGATATAAAAAATAATACTTGGACCAACCATCTTTCGGAGAATTTTAAACCAATACAAAAGTACCTAAAAAAAGAGATATCAGCGCCACCTCATTTCTTTTAAACCTTTTAGCAAAAATACTGTCTAATTATGATATTGATGGGAGAATAATGCAATGGGTGTTTTTTTGACAAAAAAACTAGACGCCTATTGCATAAAAGAAAAAAATAATTTTTTACTTTTGTCCTGTTAATAGTTAATAGATAGACAAATGAACGCGTTCGCATGTTATACGTATATTCCGGTGCAACTTCCGAAGAAGTTTGTAAGGGATGTGTTGTATACATTGAAGGGATTCAATTGTCCTATATTACGATTCCGACGACCTATTCTGCCTCGAGCTTGATTGGGAGGCAGGACAACATCCATTATGAACAATCACTCGGCTCAGTGGTTTCTCAATCGTTAATTAATAGAGTTTTGTTGAGAACACATTTATGTGTAATTTATTAGGTCGACATCTTCGATGACACTTTCAGATTTTTTAGTTATTCCTGCCACTTCTGCACATATAGGATATGCAGAGACGATTTGCAATGAAATGTTTGAATCTGCGAAAGCGCGAGGAACAGGCATTGCTCGCCGTAAGCCAGAATATATTGTACGCAAGATAGAGGAGGGTAAAGCGGTGATTGCTTTGCACAAGGATGGACGTTGGGCCGGCTTTTGTTATATCGAGACATGGAGCCACGGGGATTATGTAGCCAATTCCGGTTTGATTGTAAACCCTGAATTTAGGAAAGTAGGATTAGCGAAAGCGATTAAGAAGCGTGTCTTTGATTTATCACGTGAAAAATACCCCAAAGCGAAAATATTTGGTTTAACCACTGGTTTAGCCGTTATGAAGATAAATTCAGATCTAGGTTATGAACCGGTAACGTATGGCGAGTTAACCCAAGATGAAGAATTTTGGAAAGGTTGTCAATCTTGCGTGAACTTTGATATTCTTGTCAGCAAGGAACGGAAGAATTGTATGTGTACGGCTATGCTTTGGGATCCTGTGGAGAAAGAACGTGAACTCAAAGAAAAAATCCAGCGTCGTGCCGAAGCAAAAGAACGGTTGGATCGTATTGTAAAAAAGCAATCGCTTTTGAAGCGTATTGAAGCTAAATTGTGGAAATCGTCCAGAAAGATCGTGTCCGCCGTATTCCCTGTAGGTATCGGTCTCGCAAAAAATATATAATTGCTATATTTGGCGTGGTAGATAGCTTCATCACCTTTTAAGAACAAACCGAGTGTAACGAGCTCATTTATACAATTGAAATTCAACACTCAGAAATAATTATATATAGATGAAAAAAGTAGTATTAGCGTTTAGTGGTGGTTTAGATACGTCCTTCTGTTGTATCTATTTAACAAAGGATTTAGGACTGGAAGTACATTCTGTAGTCGTCAACACCGGAGGGTTCTCGGATGACGAATTGAAAGCTATAGAAGAACGCGCTTATGCTTTAGGGGTTAAATCCCATAGCACGATCGATGAGACAGAAAACTACTATCGTGACACTATAAAATATCTCATTTTTGGGAATGTATTAAAAAATGCTACCTATCCACTTTCGGTATCGGCCGAGCGTGTTTGTCAAGCGACTGCAATTGCCAATTATGCAAAAAAAATCGGTGCAGGTTGTGTGGCACACGGTTCTACGGGAGCAGGGAATGATCAGGTTCGTTTTGACATGATCTTTAATACCCTAATCCCTGGGGTAGAGATTATCACGCCGATTCGGGATCTCAAATTATCCCGGGAGGAAGAAATAGCTTATTTAGCTAAGCATGGCGTAGAGATTAATGCTGAAAAAGCGAAATACTCCATCAACAAAGGGTTATGGGGTACTTCCGTTGGCGGTGCAGAAACCTTGACTTCGAATAAATATCTTCCGGAAGCAGCTTGGCCTACACCAGTGACTTCATCCGAACCGCAGACAGTGACGATAGACTTCGTTAAAGGAGAGCCTGTTGCACTCAATGGCGAGCCGATCGGCGCGGTTAAAGTTATTCAGCAATTACAAGATCTAGCCCAGCCGTATGGTATCGGGCGCGATATACACGTCGGAGATACGATTATCGGCATTAAGGGGCGTGTTGGTTTTGAGGCAGCCGGGCCGCTTATTATTATCAAAGCCCATCATACACTAGAAAAACATACGCTCACGAAATGGCAGTTGTCCTGGAAAGACCAAATCTCAGGATTTTATGGTAACTACATGCACGAAGGACAAATGCATGACCCGGTTATGCGGGATATGGAGGCATTCTTGCGTTCTTCACAAGAAACGGTAACCGGGCGGGTTATTGTCGAATTACATCCGTATCGGTTTGTCGTTGTAGGTATCGAGTCCGAGCACGACTTGATGTCCACTAAATTTGGTAGCTATGGTGAAATGAATGAAGGCTATACCGGTGATGATGTAAAAGGTTTTGCCAAAATATTTGGTAATCAAACTATCATTTGGCATAAAGTGAATAACGATCTTTAGTTAGAAAGTTAGAGGGTTAGAAAGTTAAGAAGCAAAAATAATATGATAAAAGTAGGTATAGTCGGTTCAGCAGGATATACAGGGGGCGAATTGCTTCGTGTTTTGATTTATCATCCCGATGTAGAAATAGTTTTCGCTAATTCGGCGTCGAATGCCGGAAATAAAGTCTATGCCGTTCACAACGATTTATTTGGCGATACCGAATTGGAATTTTCTAACGATTTTCACTCGGATATCGATGTGCTATTTCTATGTGTTGGACACGGCGATGCACGAAAATTTTTGGACACTAATCCGGTAGATCCTTCTGTAAAAATCATCGACCTATCGCAAGATTATCGGTTGAAAGCTAATACAGCTTATCAAGGTGGACATTTTGTGTATGGTCTGCCCGAACTCAACAGGGAAGCGATAAAATCGGCACAATATATTGCCAACCCGGGATGTTTTGCTACTAATCTACAATTGGCATTGCTTCCTTTAGCTGCTAAAGGCTTGTTGCCCGAACAGATTCATATTAATGCTACAACAGGTTCCACGGGGGCAGGGCAGAAACCTTCGCCTACTTCCCATTTTTCCTGGCGTAGTGGCAATCTTTCTGCTTATAAATCGTTCGAACATCAACATCTACAGGAAGTGTCCGAATCGTTGTGCCAGCTCCAACCGAATTTTCTACCGCAATCTGATCAATCCTTACTCGAACGGGCTATGCTGCGGATCAATATGATCCCACAACGCGGCGCATTTCCAAGAGGGATTTTTTCAGCTATATATGTAGCTTCTGCATTAGCCGAAGATGAGGCTTATGCCCTTTATGAGGAATATTATGCAAACCATTCTTTTACTTGGGTGAGTAAAACGAATATTGATTTGAAACAGGTCGTGAATACCAATAAGAGCATTATGCATTTGGAAAAACATGGTAGTCAACTGCTGATTCTGAATGCAACCGATAACTTATTGAAAGGTGCCTCGGGCCAAGCCGTTCAGAATATGAATCTGATGTTCGGTCTGGATGAAAGGGCGGGGCTTAATTTGAAACCCATAGGGTTTTAGTTTATTCTTTTTCCCGTAAAAAGAACCAAACCGAACAAAGTGAGCTCATGGACACTAAAGTAAACACTTGTCCATAAACCTCGTCGCTGCAGATATTTGCGAGGAGTGGATAGTACTAAGGATGGGGGTTCTACATACCTCAAATATCTGGATGCGACATCAAATGTTAACGATAGGATAGTACAATTCGTAACCTTTACAGAGAGTTTCTAATAATAACCCTAGCTGGATCACGTAAAGTGACGGGCTTTTCATTTAAAATTGCATTTGCGGCTTCTTCTCCCAATTTACGGAAATCGGTGCTGATAACAGTAATACCTTCTTCCAATACTTCTTTTACGGCTGTATCATTATAAGAAATTAATCCAACGTCTTGGCCGAGCTTCCAGCTCTTTTTCCGGCAGAGTTTGATAATATCCACATCATCCTGATCATATCGGCTAAAGGTAATATAAGCATCGCCTTTCTTAAAAGAATCAGGTTGGACCTGATGAATGATTTTGTGATTTTTCTTATGCTCTTTGGAAAATGCCTCGAATCCCGCAATTAAATCTTGGGCATGAAAAGCCTCCAATGGAGCAACAAGTACTAGGCGTTTATACTTTTCCAGCTGCGGCAATAAGGTGGTTAAAGAGTCAACCATATCCGACTTATGGTCCTGATAAATACAGCTGTATGTGCCCTCCAGACCATGCTCGTTGTGGTCAATCACGATGCGTTTATGTGGCGGAATTTTATTTAGAACAGGAGCTGGGTTTTCGCGGAAGAAAGTAACGACCACAAAATGGGTGTAGCTGTTCAGATTCTCTTCTACCAATTTTTCAAATACCTTCAAGTTATGGTGATGAAAATAAACATCTACCTCTGCCTGATCGTGTATGGTTTCCAAAAAAGCTTGGTAGACGCGATCCCGCAAGATGTTCATTTTGTCGAGTATCAAACATACACGGTAAAGTTGTTCAAGCTTTAGGCGTTTCACATAATATCCTTTGCGGTATTCTGACTCAATAATACCCTTTTCCGAAAGGTATTGTAAGCCTTTTAGGGCAGTTTCCTTACTAATACGGAGTTCTGCTGTGAGTTGGTTGAGGGAGGGAAGCCTGTCGTTAATAGCCAATTCATTTTGTGCTATCTGTGCCATGACATAATCTACCAGCTGCATATATTTTAGTCGCTGCGTGCTATTGTTGGGTATAGAATCTGATATCTCTTTCAATTTCGATGATGGATTTTAAATATACAACAGCTGCAAAGCTACTAGGTTTGGTCGGTTAAAACAATAAAAAGAACAGACCAGACCAGATTTTTTATTGTGTTTTCTCCTTTCATGCTACGTAACATGAATGTAATGGCATACACGTTTATCACAAAGTCGTATGGAAAAGAGACAAATACGCAAGGATTTGTCTCTTTTCCGATGGCGTTTTTGCCGTAGGAATTGGAGAATTTTCTTTCTCGAAATGGAAAATTGTTGTCGGCAAACTTATTTTTTTCAAAATACATTGCTTTTTAACTAAACTCATCAGAGAATACCGTTGTCAACTTTGGAAAAAATGTATGTGAAGCGAAGTTTGTTGCGTAGATGGACCGAATGTAACACAAGAGGCTCGTAAATAGAAAAAAGAGAGACAAATTGAGCGCAAAATTGAAGTCGGATAATACCATTCTGTTTTCTTTTAAGATAGTCTAGCTTTCTTTTAACATGGTTTTATTTACCTTTGAGTTTTTGTTATATATCGTTTAAAGAATGTTACGTAGCATGACTTTTATCTTGTTACACTTTATTGCTTCCTTGTATTACTTCACTTTAAAGAGACACGTATTTGGTTTATAGGCGTCTGGGAATGTGCTGTGCTTGTACGTCTTTATTTCAAAGAGATATCTGTCTGGCTTATCGGTGTCAGGAGAGAAGGTGTACGCGTATCTGTTTACTTCAAGGAGGTGGGCTTTTGGTTTCTGGATGTTCAGGAATACGTTTTGGTTGTACGTCTTTATTTCAAAGAGGCATCTATCTAGCTTCTCGATGTCAGGAGATAAGCTCTACGCGTGCCTGTTTGCTTCAAAGAGGTATGTATTTGGTTTATAGTTGTTCGGAAATACGCTGTGCTTATACCTGTTTACTTTAAAGAGATGTACGTTGGTTTATAGCTGTCCGGAAGAACCGACCATGTCGTATGTTAATGATGGAGAATAAGCCAGCACAATACCTAAAAAAATAAATAGAACTTTTTTTTAAAAAATTTGGTATTTAAATATTCTTCTCTTATGTTTGTTTTATAATTATAGACCACACCAGACCAGACTAGTTTTTTAGTCTATTTTGGACGGCGCCAATTTTGAAGGAAATATAATCGATGACTTTTTTAGAATTGGAATTGTACATAAATATAAAAATGTTTATTCAATGAAGATTAAATTACTGCTAGCCGTTTTATTTTACGCCAATGTTATGTTGGGACAGCAAAACGCTCTTACAAGAATCGCTACAATCACAAACGTCAAATCGGTAAAAATTAGTGATGAAAACGGAACTATGTTGGTGTCGCCGCTGTACGACGAAACAACAGTGCTCCATAACCCATTGAACGGTTGGGTGATGTACGCTGGACGTACCGCAGAACCGTCTTATTGGGATAAGGAGTATTATGTGTCCGATATCGGTACATCTGTCAAAGTTAAAGACTATGCCTCGGCGGGCTATATACGAACGAGTTGGTCATCACTGAATCCAGCTGAGGGTGTTTACGCTTGGCGTAATCCCCATTCACAAATTGGTCAGCTGATCAATGGAGCAAAAGAGCGTGATCTGCCAATTGCCTTTCGTATTGTTGTTGACGGGCGTGATCAGGGTATGAATACCCCACGCTTTGTATTCGATGCAGGTGCGCAATATTATGTTGAAAATAGCTCCTTCCCAGACCGTTTGACCCCTCTTCCCCAAGATTCTATATTTAAAAAGTATTATACCAAATTTATTGAAGCATTCGCTCAGGATTTTAACGATCCAGACGAAGTCGCTTTTATTGATGCATACGGTTTCGGTAAATGGGGAGAGGCGCACAATGTCGTTTATGCTGATCCAAAGCACGCTACAGCGGAGGATACGGAAAAATGGAAAGAGGAAGTGTTAGAGTGGGTGACGGATCTCTATACAAAAAACTTCACTCATGTACCTTTAATCATTAACTATCATCGTTTGATCGGGCATCCCGAAAGCTGGGGAGAACCTCATAAAAACAGTGAAAAGCTTTTGGAAATAGCTATTAACAAGGGATACAGTCTTCGACAGGATGCCTTTGGGATGACAGATTATTACCAGGCTTGGGAAAAGATGTTTGCTGATAAGTGGAGATTCAAGCGACCAATCTTGATGGAAGGGGGCTGGATTACAGCGGGAGCACATCGCTATTGGCTTGACTCGAGTAAGAATTACAGAAAAGACTACCCGGAAGACGTGCGAAAAGGGGAATTTGATACTGCGGCAGATGCGCACGTTAATATGATGGACTTTCGCGCAGGCGATACTGATTCTTGGTTTGAAAAAGCTTTTCCTTTAGTACAACGTTTTGTTTCGGAAGGTGGTTATCGCTTATATCCGGATCAAGTATATTTGCCCACTATCGTAAAAGCCGGCAAAGAAATATCTATATCACATCGTTGGCAGAATATGGGATGGGGGTATTTGCCCAATAATATTCCACAATGGAATTTTAAATATAAAGTTGCGTTTGCTCTTCTCGACGAAAGAGGAAAGGTGAAAAAGATTTTCGTTGATCAAGATAGTGAACCCGCAGATTGGTTGAAAGATCATCCAGTGAATTATATCTATAATGTGAAGATTGATGTGCCTGTAGGACGTTATTTTTGGGCGGTAGCTATAGTAGATACTACAAAGGAAAGCCGGCCAGCAATACAGTTGGCAGTGAAAGGAGATATGACGCCCGAGGGTTGGTTAAAGCTAACAAATACGGACGTAAAATAACGTGAAAGGGGAGCAGCTACTGTTGATCTATATGAATGTTGCTACATCTTAACAAATAATAGATAAACTATTAATCAACTAAACAAACAAATATAATTATGACAAGACACAGAATTGTTTTTTCCTTGTTAGCCGTCTTTTATGCTATGTGGAGCTGGGCGCAACAGGAAATGGTAGTAAAGGGAACGGTGTCCGATAAACAAGGAGCGTTTTCAGGCGTTAGTGTTAACGTTGCTGGCACGGTAACCTCTACGGTAACAGATGCTCAGGGCGCGTACACTATCCGTATATCGTCATCAAATGCGGAACTGATATTTTCGGCAGTGGGATATGTTACACAACAAGTGGTCGTCGGAACTAGCAAAACAATCGACGTCACGTTAGAAGAAGAGATGTCGTCTTTAGATGAGGTTGTAGTGGTGGGGTACGGCGAAGTACGAAAAAAGGATCTTACGGGTGCGGTTAGTTCGGTAAAGGGCTCGGATTTGGCAGAGCGGAAGACAACAACTTTGTCAGCTTCTCTGCAAGGAGCAGTGCCAGGACTCATGGTTCGACGGGATAATAATGCACCGGGCGCATCTGCTGGTAGTATGCATATCCGTGGAGTGACGACGATTGGAGATTCCGCACCTTTAGTTATTATTGACGGCGTTCCTGGAAGCATCGATCATGTCAACCCCAATGATGTTGAAAGTATTTCTGTGCTTAAAGATGCTGCATCAGCTTCTATTTATGGCTCTCGAGCTGCTGCCGGTGTTATTTTGGTAACGACTAAAAGAGGCAATCGTTCTAGTCTTAACTTAACCTATACAGGTGAGCTCGGAGCAGATATACCGACGATACAGCCTAAAATGGTAGGGGTGACCCGCTATCTGGAAATGGCTAATGAGTTGCGCTATAACGACAATCCGGTGGGTGGGTTCTATCAGGATTATAGTGCAGATCAAGTAAAAAATTGGATTTCTAATCATGACGCTGATCCTAATAATTATCCGCTGACCGACTGGAGGAATTTAATTTTGGATGATTATTCTTTACGTCAGACACACACGATTGGTGTTTCCGGTGGCAATGATAAAGTTCGCAGTAAAGCTTCATTAGCTTATGACGATGTAGATGGGTTGTACGGTATTCGTAATTTCAAGCGAATCATGCTTCGTGTGAATAACGATTTCACAATTAGCGATATTATAGGTGCTTCGTTGGATATGAATGTTCGAAATGCTCGAAACCAGACACCTTATTATTCTCCATTTTCTTTGCTACGGCAGATGCCGGCAATATATGCCGCAACTTGGGACGATGGACGTATCGCGGAAGGTAAATCGGGGGGGAACCCATATGGTCTGTTACAGATGGGAGGCGATCGCGATGCGCGGAGTACGCAGATTGGAGGAAGAGGTGTTTTGGATATTAAACCTTTTTCTGGATTTAAAGTATCGGCTATTGTGTCACCCTATATGAATTTTTCAAAGAGCAAGGCTTTCAGAAAGAAAGCTTTTTACACCTTAGCAACTGATCCGAATGCCTTTGGAGGTTGGTTGGAAGACAATGCCAATCCATACAGTACTACACGGTTGGCGGAGGAACGTAATGACGATTATAACATTACCTCACAATTAATAGCGAATTATATAAAATCGTTCGGCAAGCATCATGTTACGGCAATGATCGGATACGAAAATTATTATCAGAAATGGGAAAATCTGGGAGCCTCCAGAGATCAATATATTTTAGATCAATACCCCTATCTGAATGTAGGTCCGGAGGACTATCGCGATAATAGCGGGGATGCACAAGCATACACTTACAATTCTTATTTTGGTCGGATCATCTACAGTTATGCCGACAAGTATCTGGTACAGATAAATACCAGACGTGACGGTTCATCGCGTTTCCACCGTGACAACAGATGGGGTACATTTCCATCGTTCTCTGCGGGATGGGTAATCAGTGAGGAACAGTTTGTAAAGAATGCTAATCTTAAAGAGTTGTCTTTCTTGAAAATTCGTGCATCTTGGGGAAAATTAGGTAATGAACGAATTGGTAGCTACTATCCATATATGTCATTAATGACCTTTGGAAATGCTTTGTTTTATCGAAACGGAGAGCTCATATCTGACAACACCGCAGCGCAAAGAACATTGGCCGTAGAAGATATTTCGTGGGAAAAAACAGAATCAACCGATATCGGTTTGGATGCTGCTTTTTTTGATAACCGCTTAACGATTACGGCCGACTATTATTGGAAGAAAACAGCGGGGATGCTACTTAGTATCAATATCCCGGGATCTGTCGGACAAGGTATTTCCGAAATGAATGCTGGAGAAATGTCGACCAAAGGTTTTGATCTTGAAATTGGCTGGAAGGATCGGAAAGGGGACTGGAGCTATGGTGTAAACGCCAATTTATCAGATTTTTTGTCAAAACTAGACGATATGAAAGATACGCGAGTTATCAGTGGTAACAAGCTCAAAGAATCTGGCGTATATTTTAATGAATGGTATGGTTATAAAAATGAAGGTTTATTTTTGACCGAAGAGGATGTAGCTAATTCGCCCAAGCTAAATAATCAAATACGAGTAGGTGATATTAAATATATGGATATTTCCGGTCCAGACGGCGTGCCGGACGGCATTATTTCTGCCGAATATGACCGGGTGCCATTGGGTAACTCCTTACCTCGGTTTCAATATGGTGGTCGAGTACACGCCGGTTATAAAAATATAAATCTTTCGATGACTTTTCAAGGAATAGGTAAGCAAAATGTCCGACTGGAGCGACAAATGGTCGAACCGCTTCGTGCTAACTTTGGTAATATCCCGGCTATTATTGACGGTCATTATTGGAGTGCGTTTAACACGAATGAAGAGAATGCCGCTGCATTATATCCACGGTTAACGCGATCTAATATCGAAGCCAATATGGCCATGTCAGATTATTGGATGTTTAACGGTCGGTACTTCCGATTAAAAAATGTGACCCTCGGCTATACCGTTCCACAACGGTACACGGAGAAAGTTAAAATACATAATCTAAACGTTTATGCAAGTGCTACCGATTTATTTACGGTTAATAAATATCCTACAGGTTGGGATCCAGAAATGGGCGTAAGCGCATATCCGATAACAACTACACTAGTCTTTGGTCTTTCTGTTAATTTTTAAAAGTTAAAATGATGAAATACATATTAAAAATATACGTGCTGGGATTGCTGTTTATACTTCATGCTTGTAGCGATATGGATTTAGCGCCGTTGTCGGAGGGAAGCAGTGAGACTTGGTATTCTACGGAAGAAGAGTTGAATATGGCAGTAAACGAATTTTATATTTTAGGCTATTGGAATCAGCCGTTGGAAAATTCAGAGCAATGGACAGACAATTTTACGTATCGAAATACACATCGAACGGATATTCTTTATGGAACCTTAAATGGTGGACAATGGGAAACATACCGTTTGTGGGAGCAAAGCTATAAATTGATTGCACGAGCTAACGCTTTGTTGGAGAGAATTGATGACGCCGCAGCTGGAAATGTTAGCCAAAACAGGATTGATCAATATAAAGCAGAAGCGTACTTTGCAAGAGCTTGTAAATATGCCGATCTGATTTGCTATTTCGGGGATGTTGTTTACTATGATAAATCGCCCAGTCTGGACGAGGCTTTTGCAAAATCACGTACGGCGAAGGACGAAGTTATTCCTTTAGTGTATGAAGATTTTGACCGTGCAGCAGCACATCTTCCGGAATCTTATGGCCCCAATGCGGTGCACTTTACGAAAGGTGCAGCCTATGCCATGAAAGCACGTTTTGCATTATATATGGGGGATTGGAGCGTGGCAGCTGAGGCAGCTAAAAATTGTATAGATTTGGGAGTGTATGATTTACATCCAGACTTTGGAAATTTATTCTTAGCGAGTACTAAAGCGAATACACAGGAAAAAATATTTTCATTTCCGCGTTCTATTTCCAATGGCGTGGTGTTGGATCAGTGGATTGTCAATAATGAATTGACTAGGAATGCTGGTGGATATGGTTCAGCTGCCCCCTCTTGGGATTTACTAGCAGCTTTTCTTTGTACAGACGGCTTGCCGATAGATGAATCGCCGTTGTTCGATCCGCATAATCCTTTCGCTAATAGAGATCCCCGTTGCGCTAAGACAATCGTTGAGTTTGGAACAGTACATGTGGGTTTTGAATATAATACGCACCCAGAGGTGACACAGGTCATGAATCATAATACGGGGACAATGCAGGCGAATCAAGATAATCGAGCAATTAACCAATACGCTTCCTACAATGGGTTAAATTGGAAGAAAGGTATCAATGAATTGTGGACACAGAATGGTAGGACTGTAGACCGGGATTACGTCATAATGCGGTACGCAGATGTATTGCTAATGTATGCGGAAGCGAAAATTGAATTAAATGAAATTGATAATTCGGTGTTAGACGCGATGAATAGAGTGCGCGCTCGCGGATATAATGTTAATTTTTCAGAGACTGATAAGTTTCCGGCGATAACAAGTCTAGATCAAACGGCTTTGCGAAGAACTGTGCGTTTGGAAAGACGTGTGGAACTTGCCAATGAAGGGCTACGCTATATGGATTTGATCCGTTGGCGATTAGCGACAAAAGCATTAAATACGAAAAACTACGGTATTTTATACCCGGCTTCTGAACTGATCGATAAGGTGGTTTCAAAAGGTCATTGGTTTTGGGCATACACACCTCAGATTGATGAAGATGGCATCGCTGATTTTTCACAGATGGAAAATGCTGGATTGATTTCGGTCCTCTCGCAACGCGTCTGGGATGAGCGTCAATATCTTTGGCCGTTACCGACTGCGGAATTGGAAATATCTCCCAATTTGATCACAGACAATAATCCAGGATACTAAATACTAACTTATTCCGTAAAACGAATTATCTAAACCAGCATAAAATATGAAGAATAATAAATTAAATAATCTCATCAAACTGTCGTTCTGTATGTTTGTACTAACATTAATTGTGACCAGTTGTGATGATTTGGAAATAGACGATGCGTATTCACGTCATAATTATACTTTGGAAATGGAGGCGTCTTCGACTGAAGTTGTACTCGATGAAGAACGTCCTGATGATGTCGCGTTCACTATATCTTGGGAAGCCGCGGCTGATCTCGGTTTTGAATATAATACGTCCTATCTTTTTGAGATGGAGTATGTAGGTAGTAGCGCCAAAGCAGCAATCATCGAATATGTTGCACAAGATGAGAGATCAAAGAGCTACACGCATGAGGAAGTACAAAATATGTTGGTGGACTACTGGGAGAGGCCTACGGGAGCAACGAGTTCTTTACAAATTCGGATCACGACCAATACAGAAGGTCCACGCGTAGTTATTCCAGAGGTAGCCACCGTAAATGTCAAGGTGAAAACCTATGGACCTGCACCTTTTTTAGCGAATCGGTTATTTATGAAAGGAACAGCCGTTGCAAAAGATGAGATAGAAATGTCGCCTGTCTCTGGTAATGCGAATATGTTTGTGTATACCGGTGATTTGACGGTAGGCTCTATTTATTTCCCTATTATTTATGGCGAGGACGTAAAGGTAAATGCAGTTGGTCCACGGCAAGATAAGGAAGAAGTTTCCGATCTGCCGATGGATATACAGGTATCGGAAATAACGAAATCAGGCGCATGGCAAATAACAGAGGCGGGACAATACCGTGTTACTGTAAATCTGGCAACAAAGCAGGTCAATATCGTCCCTGCGAGTGAAGTGCTTGACCTTGAAGGATTATTTATTGCAGGAACGGCTATAGGCGAAGAATTACAGATGGAACGTACGTTGGAGGATGATAATTGTTATGCATTTAGAGGACATCTAAACGCAGGTACACTCTATTTGCCCATACTTTTTGATGGGCAGCGACTTCTGTCTATTGTGCCGAGTTCTGCTAGAATACAGGCTATCGAGGATGGTATAACAACCAGCTTTGGGCAAGCAGAAACCGGTGCTGCCGGAACAGCAAGCTACTGGCAAATACAGACCCCGGGTACCTACCGAATTGTCGTACATGCTGAAACCAAAGATATCACAATTTATTCATCGGATACCGATCTACAGCCTAAGGTGGTATCTTGGAATAATACGGTGCTACCACAAAATCCATATACTGCACCGATTACGGAATTATGGATGTACGGTGGATTTAATGGCTGGACTGGCGATGGTAATGGATTTAGCGGATTTCACAATGATTTCAAAATGGTTCAAAGTATAGCAAACCCGAATATATTCGTATATCGAGGAGCTACTTTGCCAAGGACAACAATCTCCGATGAGTTTACGAAGCAAAGTTATACAGGATCAATACGGTTTGCCGTATCCAATATACATAACAATGTGTATGCTTTTGGTTCTAGCGCACCGGCGAAACGGAATGTTAGCAATGGATACCTTATCGTTAATTCCAATGCTCCGCAGACGCTAGTAGAAGGACAGGGAGATAATCGATATGCGTTTTTCTGTATGCCATCTGGGACAAATTTCGTGATGGTGGATGTGAAAAATCTAACAGTAACGTTCGACACGAAATAGAATATAAAAAGCAAATACTAAGGATAAAATATAATCATTATGAATACAATAAATGATAGGTTTTTAAAAATTTTATTACTTACGCTTACTCTATGGTTTGTTGCTTGCAGTGATAAAGACGATGTCCTATCAAAGACGAGTGAAGATATAGATGTTGCAGGTAACGTAACAGTCGAGGTAACGCCAGAACGGAAAAAATTATTACGTAATCCCATGAATGGATGGGTGATTTATGCAGGTCTTGGAGATGGTTTATCGGACACATTCTGGGAGGATTATGATAACTTTCAGTCCGTCAAAGGTCGGGTTAAAGTGTCAGATTATGCGACAACACTTTTTATCCGTGGTGCATGGTCCGATTTTAATCCGGAAGAAGGTAAGTATGTGTGGGATGAAGATGTGAACACTAAACCTGCAAAGCGTTTCAAGGACTTGGTGTCGGGTGCATTGGAAAGAGATTTAAAGCTTGCTTTTTCATTTATTGTGGATAGCCGAGATAAGCATTACAATTTTACACCACAATATGTAATGGACTCGCCGAATATACAAGGATATGAGACGATAACCGGTACTGCTAGCCGTGTTTGGTCTCCTTATCCGGACGATCCTGTCTTTCAAAAACGCTATGAAGAATTTATTAAAGTCTTTGCCGATCGTTACGATGATCCGGATATTGTCCAATTTATCAGCGGTACAGGATTAGGAAAATGGGGTGAGTCGCATACCGTTTGGTATTCAACAGCAGACGATGGTCCACGAGAGGCTGTGTTTGATTGGGTAACAAGTCTGTATGCAAATGCGTTTAAGCGTGTGCCGATATTGATCAATTACCATCGCTGGATATTATCACGTCAAACATGGGATGGATCAAACTACGATCCAAATTCGGAAAGATTGCTGGAAAGTGCTATAGAAAAGGGATATTCTTTGCGGCACGATGCTTTCGGTATGAAAGGTTATTACACCACATGGGAGCAAAACTTTGCTCGGAAATATAAAAATAAACGCCCGATAGTCGCCGAAGGGGGCTGGGTAAAGATTTCTCATGGCGGATCGATTTCTGGAGATGGGTATAGCAACTATGCGGACGTTAGAAGAGGAGAGTTAGACCAAGCTAGGGGTGCGGCAGCTAATATGTTGGATTTACGATACAGTAAAAATATTGTGAATGGAGAGACGTTTTCTTGGTTTAACGACGCTTTTTATTTAGTGGAACAATTTATTGCCGAGGGTGGCTATAGACTATACCCAGATAGATTATCGTTACCGGCAAAGATAGCAAATGGTGCGAATATTACGATAGGACACCGATGGCATAATCTTGGTTGGGGGTATTGCCCGACCAATATCCCGCAGTGGCAAAATAAATATAAAGTAGCGTTTGCTTTGCTGGACAAAGAAGACTTGTTGCCGCAGTATATCCTGGTAGATGAAGAGCCTAGGTTGTCGGAATGGATAAAAGGATATCCTAAAGGTTATAAGTATTCTACCAAAATATCCGATGTAAATGTAGGAGATTATTATTGGGCGGTCGGTATTATTGACACGAGTAACGATAACGAAATAGGTATCCGAATTTCGGCAAAAGATGAGATAACGACAGAAGGATGGCTCAAATTGAGTGAAGTGAAAGTTCAGTGATTTCGATATATGAACCTATAAAAACAGGAAAAGATATGAGATGTAATTTGAGAGTTGTAATTGTAGCCTTAATTTTAACCTTGGGATTAGGCTTGCTAAGAGGTTTTTCACAGGAATCATACTTGTCGCCTAACCTATATACGAAAGGTAGTCAGATAGAACGCATACAAAGAGCGGTGAATGACGCTATACATACAACAGGAAAGGTGGTTATTCCGAAGTATGATGCAGTAGAGAAAACGTCGGTATGGCTTATTGATCGAGCTATCTTATTGCCTGCAGATATCGAATTAGAACTGAATAATTGTAAGATTAAATTGTCTGATCTCTGCCGAGACAATTTTATTCGTTCTGCAAATACAGGCTTAGGTATATCTCGTATTGAAACCTTAAAAAACATCAAGATTGTAGGAAAGGGAAATGTACTGTTGGAAGGTGCAGATAACCCGCGTTCAACTGGAGATCATAACAAAACGTTATCTCACAATCCAGGGCTTGGGTTTACACATTCGTATGGCAGTGACGCGGGCAAATCTGGTGAGAATCAAAAAGGAGGATGGCGTAACCATGCGATTATTATGGCGCATGTAGACGGGTTTGAAATTAGTGGGATTACGCTTAAAGATTATCACGCGCATGGTATCGTCTTAGAGCGCGCAAGAAATGGTATTATTAGCGATATTATTTTTGATGTAAGGCAAGCTGTTTCGATCGACGGTAAGGATCGAGTGATTCTGAACCAGGACGGTTTGGGTGTACGCTTTGGATGTAAGAATATCATTATTGACAATTGTAGAGGAAGAAGTGGGGATGATTTCATCAATATTGGTCTGACGGATACAGGAGCTAAAGCTGGGGAAGAGAATGTAAATGTGGTAAGTGGTTCTATATATGCAGGCGATACGGATGATATTTCCAATATATATCTGCAAAATTGGCAAGATTTCTATTCGATATCTCATCGGGCAATACGTATTATGCCTATTGGGAAACTAAAAATTAAGAACGTCTTTGTAGAGAATATGATTATCAATAAATCTTCTAATCAAGGGTTAGTTGTAGAATATACTTCCAATATTAAAAATCTTTTTGTCAAGAACTTGATTACGTATCACCCTGTTTCGGCAAAAGGAATTTCAGACGCAAGTTTTAGAGATATATCTTATATAGGCGACGGACAGGCGATTGACGTATCCAAGAGTGAATCGGTCTATATAGAAAATGTAAGAAGTGTTCGTGAGTAGAGGCCTTAGACAAGAAAACTAAAAAATGATAAAAAGAGAATTTGAAGGAAGCAGGGAATTAAAGAGAGAAACACACCAGACGGAACTTGCCATCGTTGGCGGTGGACTCTCCGGTGTATGTACCGCCATTACGGCGGCACGCAAGGGCGTAAAGGTAACCCTGGTGCAGGACAGGCCGGTTTTGGGAGGGAACTCTTCCAGTGAAGTGCGTCTATGGATTTTAGGAGCGACCTCCCATCTGGGTAACAACAATCGATGGAGTCGTGAAGGAGGAGTAATAGACGAGATATTGGTGGAAAACACCTATAATAATAAAGAAGGAAATCCATTGCTATTTGATGCTATTCTGCTCGATAAGGTCAAGGCAGAGCCTAATATAACACTGTTGTTAAATACGGCAGTGTATGAAGTGGATAAAAAGGATGACGATACTATCGGTTCAGTCAAAGGGTTCTGCAGCCAGAACTCGACGGAATATGTTATCTATGCACCGTTGTTCTGTGATGCTTCTGGAGATGGCATTGTAGGTTTCCTTTCGGGCGCTGCATTCAGAATGGGTGCGGAGAGGAAAGAGGAATTCGGGGAGAAATTTGCACCGACCGAGGAATACGGAGAGCTGTTGGGGCACAGTATGTATTTCTACACGAAGGATACCGGACGTCCGGTGAAATATAAAGCACCTGCGTTTGCGATGGATGTCTCGAAAGATGTGCCTAAATTTAGGAAATTCAATGCGAAAGAGCATGGCTGCCAGCTATGGTGGTTGGAGCATGGCGGGCGGATGGATACCGTGCACGATACCGAAAAGATTAAGTGGGATCTGTGGAAAGTCATCTATGGCGCTTGGGACTACGTGAAGAACTCGGGAAATTTCCCGGAGGCAGAAACATTGACCTTGGAGTGGGTGGGTACGATTCCCGGAAAGCGCGAGAGCCGTCGTTTCGAAGGAGATTATATGCTGCGTCAACAAGATATTGTTGAACAGCGTGAGCATGAAGATGCCGTGGCGTACGGAGGATGGTCTATCGATCTGCATCCCGCCGATGGCGTATTCAGCGAAAAACCGGGCTGTAACCAATGGCACGCTAAAGGTGTCTACCAGATTCCGTACCGTTGTCTTTATAGTAAGAATATCAAAAACCTGTTTCTTGGAGGACGGCTTATCAGCGCAACACACGTTGCTTTCGCGTCCACACGCGTGATGGCTACAGCGGCACATATCGGACAAGCTATTGGAATGGCTGCCTATATTGCGAAAGAAAAACAATACCTTTACGCTCGTGATATCCTGACAGAAGGTTTTGTGCCAGACTTACAAAAAGAGCTTCTAAAAGTCGGACAACATATTCCTAAATTCGAGCTACAGGATGATGCCGATCTTGTACAACAGGCAAAACTTAGTGCATCGAGTAACTTCAAACTAGAGGCGTTCCACGCAGACTTTGCTATGCCGATAGACACCGCCGTGGCACAGATGCTGCCCTTGGAAGCAGGCAAAGTCCCTGATATAACGGTAGAAGTGGACGTGACGGACACCACGGAATTGCAAATAGAGTTGCGAACAAGTAGCCGCACGGGAAATTATACGCCGGATGTTATATTGGAAACCCAATCTATTCCATTGGCTAAGGGGAGAAGAAAGGTGAAATTATCGTTTTCCGCAACGATGCCGGAACGTGGGTATGCATTTGTGACTTTTCTGAAAAATACGGAGGTATCCTTATATCGTACGAATACCCGTGTTACCGGTGTGCTTACGGCATTCAACCTCATCAATAAAGCGGTATCCAACTTTGGCAAGCAGACACCGCCCGAAGATATCGGTATGGAAGCATTTGAATTCTGGTGCCCGCAGCGTAGACCGGAGGGACATAATTTGGCGTTGCAGATAGAATCCGCTTTGACACCGTTTGGCGTGGAACAGATAAAAACAGGCGTGTATCGTCCAACAACTGCCCCTAATGCCTGGGTAGCTTCGCTGGAAGATGCAGCACCCCAATTAAAAATAAATTGGGACGAACCACAGGAAATTCGTCAAATAGACTTATTTTTCGACACCGATTACGACCATCCGATGGAGAGTGTCTTGATGGGGCATCCCGAAGATGTGATGCCATTCTGTGTACGGAATTATAAAATCATGGATGATGAAGGTCATGTAATCTTTGAAAAAGAAGGTAATTATCAAAGTATGAATCGAATTGAATTAGATCAACGTGTTATAACCAGTTCATTGACCATTGTCGTTGACCGTCCTTCGGAAAATGTTCCGGCTTCCTTATTTTCCGTGCGTTGCTATAATTAAATAGAAAGATGGAGATTTTAGATTATATCATTATGCTTGTTTTTACAGGCATTATTGTGACAGCAGGTCTATCTTTCGGAAAAACGGGTAGTTCCATGAAGTCGTATTTTGCGGCAGGCGGAGCGGTTCCTTGGCGGATTAGTTCCCTGTCGCTGTTCATGAGTTTTTTCTCGGCAGGTACGTTTGTGGTTTGGGGATCCATTGCATATCAACATGGTTTTGTAGCAATTGCCATTCAAATGACGATGTGTCTAGCAGGTTTCTTTGTGGGCATGTTTATAGCCCCTGCTTGGCAAAAATCCCATGCGCTGACAGCGGCGGAGTTCGTATCCCGTCGGTTGGGAATTAGTGTCCAGAAATTTTACAGTTATCTCATATTGTTGATCTCGTTGATGTATACAGGTGCTTTTCTTTATCCTGTGGCAAAAATTATCAATGTTTCTACCGGTTTTTCTATCGAAGCTTGTATTTTAGTGCTAGGGATCTTGATCATTCTGTATACTGTTGTGGGCGGACTTTGGGGTGTCATGATAACCGATGTCGTCCAGTTTATTGTGCTGACGGCTGCGGTTATTATTGTTGTTCCATTGGCGTTTGACCGCATAGGTGGTGTGGGGGAATTGTTTACAAATGCCCCTCCAGACTTTTTCAATATAGTGAACGAAGAATATTCCTGGCTTTTTTTACTCGCATTCGCGATCTACAATGGGATATTTATTGGTGGAAACTGGGCTTATGTGCAACGTTATACGACAGTGGACAGTCCGAAATCAGCCGGTAAAGTGGGATACCTATTTGCCGGTCTTTATCTCATTAGTCCATTTATCTGGATGTTGCCTCCGATGATTTATCGGGTTGTCAATCCTGAATTATCCGGGTTAGAAAACGAAGGAGCCTATCTGATGATGTGCAAGGAAGTTTTGCCCAAAGGGCTTATCGGATTGATGCTGGGTGGTATGGTATTCGCGACAGCTAGTTCGGTGAACACCACGCTAAACCTGGCGGCTGCGGTATTTACGAACGATTTGTATAAATCTGTCCGTCCGCAGACTACACCAAAACAGCTCATGTTGGTGGCGAAGACCGCCGTTATTATATTTGGCATTATAACAATTTTGGTAGCGCTAATAGTACCGTCAGCAGGCGGTATTGTAGAGATTGTATTGAGCGTAGGCGCGGTAACGGGCTGTTCATTGTATGGACCACCGATATGGGCATTATTCTCCAAGTACCATACGGGACGTTCAATACTTTGGTGTACTATTTTAGGGTTGGCAATCAATGTATACTTTAAATTTTTACATCCGCTGTTGACTGGTATTTCATTAAGTAGGGCAGAGGAGATGTTGGCGGGCGCTGTTATCCCTTTTGCGTTGTTAGCTGGATACGAGGTGTGGGCAAGAAGCCGGAAGGGAATTGCTCGGGATTATATACATTATAAGGAAGAGCAACAGCGTATTGCAAATCAGCCAGAAGAGGAAGATACGGAAGAGCAAAGCAGCGAAGAGCAGAACCGTTACGGTCTGAAAGTCTTGGCACGTACGATGGCTATTACATCATTGATCTTCATCGTGCTGGCGCTTATCGCAGATCATAAAGCCTTGTGGATTACCTTATCTATTGGTATTATTGTAGCGTTAGGAGCTTGGTCTATCTTTCGGTATACAAACAAAAAAGTAAAGGCAGATGTATAGTCTGCCTTTACTTTTTTGTTGATTTTAATTCTTATTCCGCAGAAAGTGTAATCTTTCTCTCTATAGAAACGTTATCACCTGTTACAGCATTACCGTCTTTGTCAACAAGTGTCAGCTTAAATGTACTTTCACCCATAGGGAGGTTCAATACTTCGTAAGGCACCCATTGATCTAACAAGAATTCTTGTCCGTTGATGTCTGCTTTAACCTTGTTACCATCTGCACCTAAAGAGCCATTAACAATGAAAAAATCTAGTAATAAGGATTTTGTGTCTTCCCCTTTGTATTCACCTTTTGGACGGCTGTAGAATAACGCCGCTTGTCCTGAATCTGGTAACTCTTCAATTTTAGCATCCGCAGTAACTTTAAACTTTACTAATTTAGAAGCGTCATTTGTTTTGATCGACTCATGAAAAGAACGTGATAAAAACGACATCAAATAGTGCTCTGAGTTGAGGGCGACCGTCACGCTGTGTTCAGGCTTATACAACGCTGCATAGGGCGCATTATCTAAAATGAAATGGATATGCTGTCCGTCATGCGAGTTTGCCATGTGGTGGTCATGCTCTGTTTGTGCGGTCAGTTCAAAATTGCTAACATTATATTTAACGGTAACTTTTGCGGAATCTGTACCTACTTTTTCAGCTGTAATCGACGCGATTTCCAGCGTTGCTCCCGGAAACTCCTTCGCATGCGCTAAAGGGTTTACCGCAATACTACCAACGGAGTCAGCCAAAGCTGTACTATCCTGCGTTTCACCATCTGTATTTTTTGTAGTTGGATTACATGCCACAAGTGTCGCTGATGCAGCAACAAATGCTAGGGCAGTTTTCAAATTGGTCATTTTCATACCTTTTGATTTAATTATTTTTTATGATTTACTACTTCTGTTATTGAACAAATATAACAGAAAAAAGTTTTACTATGCAAAAACGGAATCTAAAGCGATTTGAATGGCTTCGATCGTTTGATTCAAATCTGCGGGGGTGTGTGCACTGGAAATGAACCCGACTTCGTATCCTGACGGACCGAAGTATATCCCTTGATTCAGCAGTGAACGGTGCATCACTTTATATTTTTCCATGGAAAGTGGATCAATTTCGTCGGCTCGCTTGATACTTGTTTGATCGGTAAAAGCAAACCAGAAAATAGAGCCAACCGTGAAAACCTGTACCGCATAGTTTTTCTGTTTTATATAGATGCGTATGGCTTCGACAAACTCTTGGGTTTTTGTTTCCTGTTTGGTATAAAAGTCGGGCTCTGCTAATACGCGTAGCGCGGCAATACCCGCAGACATAGCGACGGGATTTCCGGATAGGGTGCCCGCTTGATATACACCGCCGTCAGGTGAAATATGTGCCATAAGTTCTTTGGAAGCTCCGTATGCGCCGACGGGCATACCTCCCCCAATAATTTTTCCGTAGGTAATAATATCGGGTTGTATATCGTAGTATTTTGCTGCTCCTTCGAAGCCTAAACGAAAACCAGTGATTACCTCATCGAAAATAAGTAAAGCCCCCTGTTCTTTCGTAATTTGACGTAAGAAATGGATATAGTCTTTATCTTGGATAAGCAGGCCATTGTTTGCTGGAATACCCTCGATAATAACGGCGGCTATCTGCTCGGGAAACGATGTGAAAGCCTCTTCTAGAGCCTGCCTATCGTTTAAAGAAATGACAATGGTTTCGTCGGCAAATGCTTTAGGCACACCAGCGGATGATGTTTCGCCAAAGGTAACTAATCCAGAGCCGGCTTTGACCAACAGCGAATCGGAATGTCCGTGATAACAGCCCTCAAATTTTACAATTTTATCCCTTTTTGTATAACCTCTTGCCAAACGGATAGCAGACATGACGGCTTCCGTTCCGGAGCTCACAAAGCGAATTTTCTCGATGTAGCGATTATGGGTTAAAATCAATTCCGCTAGCTCGTTTTCCAATCGAGTAGGAGCACCAAAGCTGAGTCCTTTGTTTAACTGTTGGGATACCGCTTCGCGTACCTGATCATGGTTGTGCCCTAAAATCAGAGGCCCCCACGAACAGCAATAATCGATAAATTCATTACCATCGGCATCCCATATCCGGGCTTTGTCTCCCCGTTCAATAAAAAGCGGTGTACCATATACTGATTTAAATGCCCGAACGGGAGAGTTTACCCCGCCGGGGAAATAATCTTTTGCTTTCTCAAAAAGCTCCGCAGATTTTTTTCGTGAAATATCTTGTTGTTTTGTCATTTCGTGATTCTTAATTTGTGAATAGTATACTTTGTAAGTTTTAAGGTTTGTACTATCCCCTCCTTAAATT
>PJTZ01000166.1_pt1 | contig 35000 bp, 32 predicted proteins | sample 1512131 | NCBI WGS metagenome assembly PJTZ01 (sample SAMN08177679, study PRJNA422409) | Soil metagenome, whole genome shotgun sequencing project. | reverse complement strand
GCGCAGTGCGGTGTGGACCTTGGAGGTGGTGGCGCCCCCGATCAGCAGCGGGATGTTCATTTCCGCACGCTGCATTTCCTCGGCCACGGTCACCATCTCGTCGAGCGAGGGGGTGATGAGGCCGGAGAGGCCGATGATGTCGGCGCCGACCTCCTTGGCCGTGTCGAGGATCTTCTGGGCCGGCACCATCACGCCGAGGTCGATGACCTCGTAGTTGTTGCACGAGAGCACGACGCCGACGATGTTCTTGCCGATGTCGTGTACGTCGCCCTTCACTGTCGCCATCAGCACCTTGCCGGCGCTCTGGCGTCCGCCAAGATCGCCATTGGCCGCCTTCTCGGCTTCCATATAGGGCATCAGATAAGCGACGGCCTGCTTCATCACGCGGGCCGACTTCACAACCTGCGGCAGGAACATTTTGCCAGAGCCGAAAAGGTCGCCCACCACGTTCATCCCGGCCATCAACGGCCCTTCGATGACGTGAAGGGGGCGATCGTAGGCGAGGCGGGCCTCTTCGGTGTCGGCCTCGATATATTCAGTGACGCCATTGACCAGAGCGTGCGTAATCCTCTCGCCCACTGGCAGTTCGCGCCAGCTCAAGTCCTTTGCCTTGCCCGCGCCTCCACCTTGCCCCTTGTAGCGCTCGGCCAATTCCAGCATGCGATCGGTGGAGTCAGCACGGCGATTGAGGATCACGTCCTCGCAGGCGTCGCGCAATTCCTTGTCGATGCTCTCATAGACGGCGAGCTGCCCGGCATTGACGATGCCCATGTCCATGCCATTCTGGATGGCATAGTAGAGGAAGACGGCGTGCATCGCTTCGCGGACGGGTTCATTACCGCGGAATGAAAATGACAGGTTCGAGATGCCGCCGGAGATATGCACATGCGGCAGGGTGTCGGTAATCTCTTTCGTCGCCTCGATGAAGTCGACACCGTAATTGTTGTGCTCTTCGATGCCCGTCGCGACGGCGAAAACGTTCGGATCGAAGATGATATCTTCGGGCGGGAGGCCGACCACTTCGGTCAGGATCTTGTAAGCGCGGGCGCAGATTTCGACCTTGCGCTGCTTGGTGTCGGCCTGTCCGGTTTCGTCGAACGCCATAACGACCACGGCAGCGCCATAGGCTTTCACCAGTTTGGCGTGATGAATGAACTGCTCTTCGCCTTCCTTGAGCGAGATCGAGTTCACCAGCGCCTTGCCCTGCACGCATTTAAGGCCAGCTTCGATCACGTCCCACTTGGACGAGTCGATCATCAGCGGCACTTTGGCGATATCAGGCTCGGCTGCCAGCAGGTTGAGATAGTCGATCATCACCTGTTTGGAGTCGATCAGGCCTTCATCCATATTGATGTCGATGATCTGTGCACCATTGGCCACCTGATCGCGCGCGACGTCGAGGGCGGTTGTATAATCGCCTGCCGTAATCAGTTTCCTGAACTTGGCAGAGCCTGTGACGTTGGTGCGTTCGCCAATATTGACGAAGGGAATGTCCTTGGTGAGCGTAAACGGCTCCAGCCCAGCCAGCCGCAGCTTGCGCTCGATTTCCGGCACCTTGCGCGGCTGATATTGCGCCGCCATCTCCGCAATCGCGCGGATATGATCCGGCGTGGAGCCGCAACAGCCACCGACAATGTTCAGCAGGCCATCGCTGGCGAATTCGCGTAACTGGCTGGCCATCTGCTCTGGCGTTTCGTCATAAGCGCCCATTTCATTCGGCAGGCCGGCATTGGGATAGGCGCAGACAAACGTGTCCGCCACACCCGAAAGCTCAGCGATATGGTCGCGCATCAAATCGGCACCAAGCGCGCAATTCAGCCCGATCGTGATCGGATTGGCATGGCGGATTGAGTACCAGAATGCCGTCGGTGTCTGGCCGCTGAGCGTACGCCCCGAGAGATCGGTAATCGTGCCCGAAATCATGATCGGCACATCGATGCCGCGTTCCTCAAACAGCTTTTGCGCCGCGAAGATGCCGGCCTTGGTGTTCAGCGTGTCGGTGATGGTTTCGAACAGCAGCAGGTCTGCACCGGCATCGACCAGCCCGCGCAAGGCCTCGCCATAAGCCTCAACCAGATCATCAAAGGTGATGGAGCGATGGCCGGGATTGTTGACATCCGTGGACATGGACGAAGTCTTGGTCGTCGGCCCCAATGCGCCCGCCACAAAGCGACGCCGCCCGTCTTCACGCTCCGCACGCAGAGCAGCACGCCGCGCCACCACGACGCCCTGATAATTGATGTCATAAACCGCGCTTTCGCAGGCATAGTCGGCCTGCGCGACCGACGTTCCCGAAAACGTATTGGTTTCGACGATATCGGCACCTGCCATATAATAGGCGTAGTGGATATCCTCGATCATCTGCGGCTCGGTGATGACCAGCAGGTCATTGTTGCCCTTGAGCGGATGGCTCCAGTCCTTGAACCGCTCGCCCCGGAAATTCTCTTCCGTGAGCCCGAGCCGCTGAATCATCGTGCCCATAGCGCCGTCGAGGATCAGGATACGCTCTTCCATGGCCTTGGCCAAAGCGGCGCGGACTTCGTTCCAGTCGGGAATGACATCGGCAACAACAGCGGGGGAGGGGCTCATCGCGTCCTCTTTCTATAAGTCGGGGAGCGCCGGGGGGAGAAGCGCACGCCTCATCACATAAAGATATCTTTATATCAGTCAAGCAAGAAGGGCGCGAATGTCACCAAAGCGCGCAAAGCTGAAAATGCCGCGCCCGGCGCTAACCTCTTGCTCACCTTAACCTCCTCTAAACCGTAAAATTGTTCCTTTCTGTGAAGGAACGCTCTGCTGCGTTAACCTTGCGCGCGAATAGTTGTGATTTTGCAGAGTATTAATGCCCGTGACGACCTCCTGGCGCAGCGCCGTCCGTTTCATCGCCCTTTCGGTTCTGATCCTTCCCATGATCGCGGCCTGCGCGACCGGCGGGGGATTGGGCGCAACAGTTAAACGTTCGGCATTCACCTCGAGCGAGTATGGCGTCGCCGTATCGCCGCGTGTCACCTCAAATCCAAATCCGCCACGCGGCGGTGGGCGCTATCAGGTGGGTAAGCCGTACACTGTGCGCGGAACAACCTATGTCCCGCAGCACAATCCAAACTATGCCGCGTCCGGCACGGCTTCCTGGTACGGTTCGGACTTCCATGGTCGCAAAACGGCAAATGGCGAAATCTTTTCGGCCAATCACATCACTGCCGCACACCCGACCCTGCCGCTGCCGTCTTATGTTCGTGTGACCAATCAGGACAATGGCCGTTCGCTGGTCGTGCGCGTCAATGATCGTGGCCCATACGTTTCGGGCCGCATCATCGACCTATCCTATCGCGCCGCCTCGATGCTCGGCTATGTCAATAATGGTTCGGCCAATGTTACGGTTGAATATGTCGGCGAAGCCCCGCTCAATGGCGATGATACCCGCACCCTGGTCGCCAGCTATAACGGTCCCGCCTATGATGCCGGTCGCACAAGTGTTGCCAGTGCCGGTGGCCAGAGCGACCGCAGCCTTGTCGGCATGACCACCAATTTCATCACCGGCCTGTTCTCATATGCCGATACGGCGCAGGAGGCAGACGCCGCGATCGGCTCGGCCCATGCTGCTGCAAATGCGATGGCGTCAGGCAACGCCGATCTGGCTGCGTGGGCCGCGTCCATCGATGCGGATAGCCGCAGGGTCAATATCGGGCTCGGCATCTACGCTGATCGCGCCAATGCCGCGCGTCTTACGCAGGAGTTTGCCTTGCTTGGCGCGGTGAGCGAAGATGCGGTTACCAGCAATGGCCGTGCCGCAACCCGGCTTACTCTCACATATTTGAAGCCTGGTGTTGGGCAAGATGACGTGTCGAACCTGGCTCGGGAACTTGGCCTTGGCGACTTAGTATTCTAGGATTGCCGGCCACGACTTTCGGTCAGAAAGACCGATTGCGTGGCTCGGGAGAGGGAGCGATTTCGTGAGACTGCTGAGCACCATCGCTTTCGCTTTTATGGCCCTTGCAGCGCCCGCAATTGCGCAAGCCGAATTTGACACCAAAGCGCGCTTTGCCGTGCTGATGGACTACGAATCCGGCTCCATCATTTTCCAGAAAGATGCAGATTCCCGGCTTGAGCCGGCCAGCATGACAAAGCTCATGACCTTGGCGGTTGTGTTCAATGAAATCCGCGCCGGTCGGGTCAGCCTCGACGACACGTTCTTCGTTTCCGAAAATGCATGGCGAACAGGCGGCGCGGCATCGGGCGGCTCGACCATGTTTGCCGAGCTGAACTCGCAGATCCGCGTTGAGGATCTGGTGCGCTCAGTCATCATCCAGTCCGGCAATGACGCAGCGATAGTGCTCGCTGAAGGCATTGCGGGCACCGAGGCGACCTTTGCCTTGATGATGAACGAGTTGGCCCGCGACCTGGGCCTTGAGGGCTCCAACTTCACCAATTCCACCGGGCTCCCGGACCCTGATGAATATTCGACGGCCCGCGACCTTGCCGAAATTGGCCGCTATCTGATCCGTGAATTCCCGGAATATTACCACTATTTCTCCGAACCCGAGATGGAGTGGAACAGGATCAAGCAGGCCAATCGCAATTCCCTGATCGAGGTTGGCATTGGTGTTGACGGCCTCAAAACCGGACACACAAGTGCGGCTGGTTACGGCTCGGTCATTTCCACCGCGCAGGGCGATCGTCGCCTTGTCGCGGTTGTTCACGGCCTCACATCCATGCGTGAGCGCGCCGAGGAAGGCCGGAAACTGCTCACCTGGGGCCAGCGTGCCTTTGAACGTATCACGCCCTATGCTGAAGGCGCCGTGGTTGGCTACGCCAATGTTTACGGCGGCGAAGCCTCCAGCGTCGGCATGGTCGGCAAGGAACAGATCGCTCTGTACCTGCCGCGCGGCTCTCGACAGTGCCTGTCTGCGACGCTCAATTACGAGGGGCCATTGATGCCGCCCGTCCGACAGGGCGACCAGATTGGCGAATTGCGCGTGTTCTGCAACGACCAGCTTGTGCAAGCCGCTCCGCTTTATGCCGCCGAAGATGTGGGGCAGGGCGACCTCATGCGCCGCGCTACCGATGCCCTCAAACATCTGGCTCTGGGCTGGCTTTGAACCTCTCGTCCATGCACCCCCACCTAACCTCCCCCTGAAGGATGGGGAGGGATATGTCGGGTATGCGGATATTTCAGTGATAGCACCGCTTCTCCTCCCCCTCCTTCCGGGGGGAGGGCGGGTGGGGGCATCCTTCGTCTTTGAGAGAGAGGCCCTATCCTAAAAACAAGCTCCCATCTTTCCCCACCCCGTCCTGTGCCCTAAAAGAAAGCCACCCAAGGAATCGCCCATTCAATGCCCGACGCGCCACAGAACATTCCTGCTCGATTCATCACCTTCGAAGGCGGTGAAGGCGTAGGCAAATCGACACAGGTGCGGCGGTTGCTCAATAATCTGGCGCGCCATTCCATCAACGTCATTCGCACGCGTGAACCCGGCGGTACGCCGAAGGCCGAGGCTATCCGTTCCTTCATCCTCCAAGGACGCTCCGAAGCATGGGGGGCAGGGGCGGAGGCCGTGCTTTTTGCCGCCGCGCGTTTGGATCACGTCAATCAGCTGATTGCGCCAAATCTGGCCAAAGGCACCTGGGTCATCTCCGACCGCTTCTGCGATTCCACTCGCGCTTATCAGGGCCTTACTGGCGGCGTTGATGATCGGCTGATCAATGCGCTGGAAAATCTTGCGCTCGATGGTCACACGCCAGATCTCACCATTGTGCTCGATATGGACCCAAAGGCTGCATTCAAACGTGTCGAGCAGCGGACGCTCGAAGATGGCCTGCAACTAACCGGTGACCGGTTCGAGAAGGAAGAACTCGAATGGCATCAGGTCTTGCGCAATAACTTCCTCGACATCGCTCGAAACAATCCTGATCGTTGCGTCCTTATCTCGGCTGAACAGGATGAAGATGCGCTCGAGAATGCAATTTGGTCAGTGGTGAGGAACCGCTTTCCTGAACTGCAGGACGGGGCGTCCGAGTGAATGATCCAACTGCACTTGCCGATCTTCCTCTTCCTGAACAGAGGCAGGCGGCCATTGGCCACGACGCGGCGCGCGCTGCCGTTCTCGGGCAATTGGCTGAGCGTCGATTGCCCGGCGCGATCATGTTGCATGGGCCGCAAGGCATAGGCAAAGCCACGCTGGCGTTTGAACTGGCAGCTGACATTCTAACGGCCACTGGCGACGAAGACGCGAACCGGGTGCGCGAGCAGATCGCCGCATTCTCGCACCCAAACCTGTCCGTACTGCGTCGCAGACCCAAGGACAGCAAGAGTTTCTATTCTGTCATCCGTGTCGAAGATGTGCGCGATCTGCGCGATACATTGCAGCAGACGCGCGGTCGCACTGGCCATCGCATTGCCATTCTCGACAGCATCGACGACTGCAATTCCAATGCGGCGAATGCGCTGCTGAAGACGCTTGAAGAGCCTCCGGCGGACACAACCTTCTTCCTGATCTCTCATCGCCCCGGCTCGCTGCTGCCGACAATAAAGTCGCGCTGCCACAATGTGGCGTTGCGCCCCTTGAATGACGCTCTGGTTACCGATGTCATTTCTACGACGTTGCCCGATCTCGAAGGCGCCACGTTGGACCGCGCGGTGCAACTGGCGGGGGGACGGCCAAGACGTGCATTTGAGACTTTGGCTCTGGCCGAGGATTCTCCGGTTGGCGCGCTCATTCAATGGCTGCAGCAACCTCAGGTCATGCCCATTGCGGCTGAGATCAAACTTGCCGACGCGCTTGGTAGTGATCCGCAGGGGCCTGACATGTCCTTTGCCCGCGAAATCCTCAATGATTGGCTGGCGACAGAAATGCGTGAGGCCGCCATGCAGTCGGGTGCACGCAGGCGGCTTGCCTCTGCTTCCGAGCTATGGGAGAAGGCAAGCGCACTTCTGGGCGAAGCCGACAGCGTCAACCTCGATATGAAGCAGACGCTGGTCGTCATCTTCGACTCCATCCGGAAGCACTGCGCCCTGTCCGCCAGCCCAGCCGAGCCAGCATGAATACCAAGCCGTTCTACGTCACGACCGCGATTTCCTATCCCAATGGCGCCCCGCATATCGGTCACGCCTATGAGATGATCGCCACCGACGCCATCGCCCGCTGGAAGCGGCTCGAGGGCAGGGAGGTCTATTTCCTCACTGGCACAGACGAGCACGGCATCAAGATGGTGCAGACCGCGGCCAAGGAAGGCATTCCCGTTCGTGAGCTGGCCGATCGAAATGCCGGCGAGTTCAAAAAGCTTGCCGCTGCGCTCAATCTCTCCAACGACGATTTTATCCGCACCACCGAACCGCGCCACCACGAGGCCTCGCAGGCCATTTGGAAGAAGATGGCCGAGAATGCCGATGGCGACATTTTCCAGTCCACCTACAAGGGCTGGTATTCGGTGCGCGACGAGGCATATTTCGACGAGAGCGAGCTGACCGAAAAGGACGGCAAGCGTTTTGCCCCCTCTGGCGCCGAAGTCGAATGGGTGGAAGAGCCCTCCTATTTCTTCCGCCTCTCGGCCTATCAGGAAAAGCTCCTGGCGCTCTACGAAGCCAATCCCGATTTCATCGCCCCCAAGGAGCGTCGCAACGAGATCATCTCGTTTGTGAAGAGCGGGCTTCAGGACCTCTCCATCTCCCGCACCACCTTCGACTGGGGCATTCCGGTTCCCGATGCGCCGGGCCATGTCATGTATGTGTGGATCGATGCCCTCACCAACTACATTACCGGCGTCGGCTATCCGGACGAGCAGAGCGAGCTGTTCAAGAAGTTCTGGCCAGCGGACCTCCACGTCATCGGCAAGGACATCATCCGCTTCCACACCGTTTACTGGCCCGCTTTCCTGATGAGTGCTGGCTTGGACGTGCAGCACCGCGTCTTCGCTCATGGCTTCCTGACGGTCGATGGCCAGAAGATGAGCAAGTCGCTCGGCAATGTCATTGATCCGTTCGCGCTGATCGAGACCTTCGGCGCCGATGCGGTCCGCTATTTCTTCCTGCGCGAAGTGTCCTTCGGCAATGATGGTGATTATGCCAACGAAAAGCTGGTCAATCGCGTCAACGCGGACCTCGCCAACAATCTCGGCAATCTGGCGCAGCGCTCACTGTCGATGATCAACAAGAACTGCGACGGCAAGGTGCCCGAGCTCGGCGCACTGACCGAAGCCGACAATGCGATCATCGCCGAAGTCACCGAAGCGCTCGAAACGGCGCAGAAGGCCATGGACCAGCAATTGGTCCACGAAGCCAGCGGCGCCATCGTCGCTGCCCTCAGCTCGGCGAATAATTACTTTGCCGGGCAGGAGCCTTGGGCGCTGAAAAAGACCGATCCAGCCCGCATGGCTTCCGTACTCTATGTTACGGCAGACACCGTGCGTCGCCTCTCCATTCCGATGTTGGCCTTCATTCCCCAGTCCGCTTCCCGCTTGCTGGACCAATTGGGCGTCAAAAACGACGACAGGACCCTTGCGGCTGCGCTCAACGTTAACAGTCTGCTAGCGAATACGGTTCTGCCGACACCTCAAGGCGTATTTGCGCGACTGGAAAAGCTGGCTGAGTGACGAAAACCATGTTGATTGACAGTCATTGCCATTTGGATTTCGAGGCCCTGTCTGCCGATCTGGACGGGGTCATGGCACGCGCCAAGGCCGCGGGCGTGACTGGCATGGTTACGATTTCCACAAGGGTGGATAGCTTTTCCACATACACCGATCTGGCGGAACGTTTCGACAACGTCTGGTGCTCGGTCGGCACGCATCCGCATAATGCGGATCAGGAATTGCATATAGAAACCGAGGACTTAGTTCGTCTAAGTGCCCATCCGCGCTGCGTTGCCATCGGCGAAGCAGGCCTCGATTATTTCTACGATAACGCGCCGCGCGAAGCTCAGGCCACCGGCCTGCGCCGCCATATCGCTGCGGCCAGAATCACTGGTCTTCCACTGGTTATCCACAGCCGCGCTGCCGACGAAGACATGGCCGCAATCCTTGAAGAAGAAAGCCGGGCAGGGGCCTTCCCTTTCCTGCTCCACTGTTTCACTGCCGGCATAGACCTCGCCAAAACCGCGCTAAGTCTCGGTGGCTACATATCTTTTTCTGGCATCGTCACCTTCAGAAACGGCCAGGAAATTCAGGACGTCGCCAAAATCGTTCCATCCGACCGCTATCTGGTGGAAACCGACGCCCCATATCTCGCGCCAATCCCGCATCGCGGCCAGTCCAACGAACCCAGTTTCGTACGCCATACTGCCGAAAAAGTCGCAGAATTACGGGGACTTAGCCTTGAGCAGGTCGGCCGCGAAACCACTGCGAACTTTGCCCGTCTGTTCTCCAAGACCGGCCTGCAATAATGGCAAAACCGGACCGGATCATCGCGACCATTCTGGGCTGCGGGTCCTCCGGCGGCGTGCCGCGCATCGGTAATGACTGGGGCATTTGTGACCCCAACGAACCGCGCAATCGTCGCCGCCGCTGCGCGCTGCTGATCGAGGCTTGGAAAGACGGAATTATCCAGCCTACACGGGTACTTATCGACACTGGCGTCGATCTGCGCGAACAGCTTTTGGATGCAAAAGTCGACCGTGTCGACGCCGTTTTCTACACTCACGAACACGCCGACCATACGCATGGGATAGACGATTTGCGTGTGCTGGCGTTGCACAACCGTCGGCGTGTCGATGTGTATTTCACTCGCGATTGTGGCGAACGGCTGCATGAAGCCTTTGGCTATTGCTTCGCCACGCCGCCGGGCAGCTCATATCCACCCATTCTGAATGCGCATGAAATTACCGCCGGAGAGACCATCACGGTAGACGGGCCGGGCGGTTCACTGGAACTGCATTCTTTTCTGCAATTGCACGGTGACATCAATTCGCTGGGCTTCCGGTTGCACAACTTTGCTTATAGCTGCGATCTATCCGGATTTCCGGAGAGCTCACATGCGGCCATCAGTGCGCTCGATGTCTGGGTTCTCGACGCTTTGCGGCCCACACCGCATCCCAGCCATCTAAGTCTGGCGGAGAGTATTGCTATGATAGCACGCTTTCAGCCACGTCAGGCCGTGCTCACGGACATGCATATCGACCTAGATTACGTGACACTGGACAGTGAGACGCCGAATAATGTCACACCAGCATTCGACGGAATGCAGATAGACGTGCTGAGCGGACAAATTCTCAATCGCTAGGCTGACTTATCCTCGTATGCTTCTGGCGTGATGCTGTAAGAAAACCGTTCATTTCGCAAAATTCTAAAGACATAAAAGTTCCATAATATATATTATGCGAATTCGTGATGGGCGGAGAATTTACAGCTTACCGCTGTCGTCGGCTTATTCCCTCAGCTTTGCTAGAATGCGGTGAAACCGATTCCCAGGACAAATCCATGCAGCCTTCTCGCGACATTTCACGCCTTATCGAGATTATGGCCGCGCTTCGTAATCCTGATGGCGGGTGCCCATGGGATTTGGATCAGGACTTCCGCTCTATCCGCCACTACACGATCGAGGAAGCCTATGAGGTTGCCGATGCGATCGAGCGTGAGGATTTTGCTGATCTCCGTGAAGAGCTCGGTGACCTGCTTCTACAGCCGATTTACCATGCTCAAATGGCGAAGGAAGCTGGTCACTTCGATATTGGCGATGTCGTACAGGCCATTACCGAAAAGCTGATACGCAGACACCCCCATGTTTTTGGCGATGTCAGCGCAGACGGCGCTGTCGATGCTCAGGACAAATGGGAAGCGATCAAGGTCAAGGAGCGCGCGGCAAAGGCGGAGCGTAAAGGCGAAAAAGAGCCCTCAATCCTCGACGACGTCCCTCAGGTTCTCCCTGCTCTCGCGCGCGCGGAAAAGCTAACAAAACGCGCAGCTAAGGTCGGCTTTGACTGGCCCAATTTGGCAGCGGTACGCGCGAAAATCGCTGAAGAGCTGGCGGAAGTGGCAGAGGCTGAAGCGTCTGGCGACGAATCTTCACTACGTGAGGAAATTGGCGATCTGCTGTTTGCCGTCGCCAATCTTGCGCGCAAGGTTGGTGTTGATCCGGAAGCAGCGCTTCGTGACGCCAACAGCAAATTCACGCGGCGCTTCCATTTTGTTGAAGCGCGCTGCCGCGAGGATGGCGTCGAAGCCGCCAAGGCTGGTTTGCAACGACTCGATGGCTACTGGAATGAAATCCGAGCCCAAGACAAGGGCTAAAGGTCGGTAACAGCTATCCGCCCGTTAAAGCGCTCCAGAAACGCAGTGCGATGACGCGGATCAACCCGCACAACGAAATCAGACCCCTGCTCTGTTGGCTCATCACGCGAGATTACCTCGGCATGGTTATGCAGCCAGCCGATGTCGCTACCTGCTGTGTGCGGCACATGCACATGGTAGGTACGACTTTGTTCGCCAAGAGCTTTTTCTACGTCTAGCAGGAGCGCATCGACGCCCTGCCCTGTCTGCGCGGAAACAGGCAGGGCGGCGATGACCTTGCCCGCCGGTGCGGCAGCCGCGAGCGAGAGGCCCACCTCTTCGAGCAGGTCGATCTTGTTCCAAACCTCTATAATTGGTGTCGTCTCCGAAGAAACGCCAAGCTCTTCTAACACGGTCAGAACGTCCTGAGCCTGCGCAGCATGATCGGGATTGGCGATGTCACGGACGTGCAGAACAATGTCTGCGTCGATCACCTCTTCAAGCGTGGCACGAAAAGCAGCGACCAGATCATGCGGCAAATCAGCGACGAACCCCACGGTGTCGCTCAGCATAACCTCTCGTCCATGCGGCAGCTCGATCTTGCGGACTGTCGTATCGAGAGTGGCGAAGAGCAAATCCTCGGCAAACACCCCTGCCCCAGTCAATCGATTGAAAAGGCTTGATTTTCCGGCATTGGTGTAGCCGACGAGCGCAATAACGGGAATCTGGGCGCGGGTGCGCTGGCTGCGCTGTTGTGCGCGGGTCTTTTTGACCTTTTCCAGCCGGCCTTCGAGCAATGCGATGCGCTCGCCGATCTGACGACGATCGCTTTCGATCTGGGTTTCGCCGGGGCCGCCCATGAAACCCATACCGCCGCTGCCACGCTGGCGTTCCAGGTGGGTCCAGGAGCGAACAAGGCGCCCTTTCTGATAATTGAGATGTGCTAGCTCAACCTGGAGCACGCCTTCGCGCGTTGCGGCCCGCTCGCCGAAAATTTCGAGGATCAGCGCCGTGCGGTCGAGAACCTTTGTGCCGGTTTCCCGTTCCAGATTACGCTGCTGGATTGGCGACAGAGCGGCATCGACAAGCAGAAGCTCAATGTCGTCAGCTTTCACTCGTGCTGCAAGCGTCTCGACATGCCCGCCGCCCAAATAGGTTGCCGGACGAATTTCGCGGACTTTGACGATTTCCGAAAAAATGACGTCGAGACGAATTGCGCCAGCCAGGCCTTCAAACTCGGCCCGACGCGCGTCTATGTCGTGATGGGTGGATTTTCCGCGGATGTCGGGACAGACAAGACCTGTTCGCGTCGGCATTTCCTGCCGATCAATGTAGGGTTTGGGGCCGCTTGGGATAGCGCCCCCGTCCTCGTCATAATGACCCATATAAATCCGTCAGTCTTGGTCGATGTTCTGCTCGGGGTCGAATAACTGGATCGGCGCGCCGGGCATGATGGTTGAGATCGCGTGCTTATAAACCAGTTGCGATTGCGCGTCACGACGCAAGAGCAGGCAGAAATTGTCAAACCAGGTGATAACGCCCTGAAGCTTGACACCGTTCACCAGAAAAATGGTGACCGGGACTTTCTGTTTTCTGACGTGATTGAGGAAGGAATCCTGCAGGTTTTGCTGCTTTTCGCTAGCCATTTGTGGCCTCTTTTGCCGCGGCATTGATTGTCGCTGTTGTCGTCGCAATGAATTGCGCCCGGACCCGAAAGACTGCCGCCCAGTCCTTAACGTCCAGATTTATCATATGTTGACCACTATGGCACAGATGCGCGGACCTGCCTACCCAGCGCAAATGCATGGCACCAAGCTATTTCCATCTGCGTTTTCAAAGACCCAGCGACTTTATCTTCCGGTGCAGAGCGCTGCGCTCCATACCGACAAACTCAGCTGTCTTCGAAATGTTGCCGCCGAAGCGCTCGATCTGTGCGAGCAGATATTGGCGCTCAAACACTTCGCGTGCTTCGCGCAGTGGCAGGCTCATCAGATGGGCCGACGAATCCGTATCTCCTACTGTTGGCAACACCTCGCCGATGTCCGACGGCAGCATCGTGGCGGTGATGATCCCGTCCTCGGGCTGCTGGTCTTTCATCAGGATAAGCAGGCGCTCAATGGAATTGCGCAATTGGCGCGCATTGCCTGGCCAGTCCTGCGCCTGCAATACCGCCATGGCATCATCACCAATGCTGACACGCGGCAGATTATGCATGCGGCAGACCTGATCGATAAACACAGAAACCAGTGGCGGCACATCCTCGCGACGGTCGCGCAGTGGTGTCAGTGGCAAGGGCACAATCGAAAGGCGATGAAAGAGATCGGAACGGAACTCGCCAGTCTCGACCTGCGACGCGACGTTTTGCGAGCTGGATGAAATGATGCGCACATCGATGGGCACGGCCTGCGTGCCGCCAACGCGATTGAAACGGTTTTCCACCAGCGTACGCAGCAGAGCCGCCTGCACTTGCTGCGGCAAAGTTGTGACCTCAGAAAGATAAAGCGTGCCGCCATGGGCGCGTTCGAGCGCCCCAACTTCAACCTTGAGTAGTCCGTTTTTTTCTCTGGCTTCGCGGCCAAACAGTACGACGGCTACTTCGTCTGGAGCGTAGAGTGAGGCATTGATTTCGACAAAGGGGGCATCTGCGCGTGGGCTGCGCTGGTGGATCAGGCGCGCGATTAGGCCCTTCCCCGCCCCGGATGGACCGGAAACAAAAATACGCGAATTAGTCGGTGCGGATTTCTCGATGACACCCTTCACCTGCTGCAGTGCGGGCGACGAACCGACCATATCGGCGCTCTTGCTGGGTGAGCGTTCCTTGAGCTCTGCAACCTCGCTGCGCAGGCGCGTAGCTTCCATGGCACGCTGGGTGATGTGCAGCAGCCGATCAATCTTGAACGGCTTTTCGATATAGTCGTAGGCTCCACGACGAATGGCCGACACGGCAGTTTCAACATTTCCGTGCCCCGAAATCATAACAACTGGCATATCCGGGTGCTGACTCTGGAAGACGTCCAGCAACTGCAGGCCGTCGAGCCGAGATCCCTGCATCCAGATATCCAGAAAAACCAGACTTGGCCGGCGGCGAGCGATTTCATTGAGGCCGCTGTCGGCGTCGTGTGCCTGACGAGCCTCAAAGCCTTCATCTTCAAGGATACCAGCGATCAGATCGCGGATGTCATCCTCGTCGTCGATAATCAAAATGTCCAAAGCCATTAGGTTTGATTAGCCGCGATACGTTGCGGCTCCTCCTGTTGGGATGGGAGTTGTTCCGCGTCTGCGGCCCCGTCCTCGTTGGTGCTCTTTGCAGGCGAATACAAAGGAAGTGTGAAAGTGACACAGGCGCCCACTCTGCCTTGTGGATCGGCTTCAGCATCAATCAATTCGACAATGCCTCCATGCTGCTCAATGATCCGTGCAACAATGGCAAGGCCAAGGCCGGTGCCTTTTTCGCGCGTCGTCATATAGGGCTCGAGCAGCCTCTGTCGGTTTTCGCTCGGCCAGCCCTTACCGTTGTCTGATACCGAAATTCGGGCATGGCCAGCTTCAATATGGCTCTCAACCAAAATGGTTGGCTGGTAGTCGCCAGAAAACGTAATTCCTTCAAAGGCTTCAACAGCATTTTTGATCAGATTTGTAAGAACTTGCGATACCAGTCTGCTGTCAAACCATGCATGAATCGCGTCGTCCGGCAGCAGGGTAACGATATTTACCTCGGGAAGGCGAACGCTTTCGAGGAACACAGCCTGACGAATTGTGTCACTGAGGTCAGCCATTTCCGGGGCGGATTCTGGCATGCGAGCGAAGGCCGAGAACTCATCGACCATGCGACCAATGTCGCCCACCTGACGCACGATCGTATTAATGCATTTGTCGAACACCTCGCGGTCGTCATCGAGATTATTACCATAACGTCGACGCAATCGCTCTGCGGAAAGCTGAATGGGCGTCAGCGGGTTCTTGATTTCATGCGCAATGCGTCGAGCAACGTCGGCCCAGGCACTGGTGCGCTGCGCGGATTCGAGGTCGGTAATGTCATCGAAGGTCAGGACATATCCCTTTGACTCCGTAATCGTGCCTTCACGAGTGAGCTGCACCTGGTAGATGCGGCGGTCCGTTTCATTCCCGAGCTGGATCTGGTCTCTAACCTGTCCTCTACGGGCCGACCGCGCCTTTTCCATGGTTGGCGCAATTTCGGGCAGAATGGCCTCCATGCGTTCACCCATGAGTTCAATTTCTGTCTTCCCAAGCATTTCGCAAGCCCGGGCGTTGACCAGTGTAACGGCTCCATAGGGATCAAGACCGATAATGCCGGCAGATACGCCTTCCACAACCGCCTCTGTAAATTGCCGACGCTTCTCGTTGACCTCATTGGCCTTTAACAGCTCTTCGCGCTGCGTTTTAAGCTGTTGGGTCATGCGATTAAATCCATTGGACAAATCGCGCAGATCACCCCTGCCCTCCTGTACAGGAACCTGAACATCAAGATCGCCGCCGCTAACGCGGCGAGAGGCGATCATCAGGTTTCGAATGGGGTCAACGAAACGGTTTGCCAACGCGATTCCGATCCATAGCGCGGCTAGGAGCAGCACCACGGCAAGGCCGACATACATGATGGTGAAGGTGATCTGGAAGACAAGTCGGTTCGACGCGTATTGACGATATTCCGTTATATTATCGTCTGTTAGGCGGAGATATTGAAGCACCTCGGCATCAACGGGCCGCACCACGAAAAGATATATTTCCTCATAGCCGCGCAACTTGACGATCGACCCGATGAACTGGGTCGAGCCCGGCGCGATCTGGGTGGGAATACCTTCAACGACGCCCTCCGTAATGTCAGGGGGTGGGCGTGGATAATTGCTGCCGACAGAGATCTGTGCGCGCATGATTTCATTGCCATCGGCATCCAGAAGCGAAGTGTAGGGCAGCGATCTTGTGACTGCCAGAGCAGTCAAGACGCGTTCGAAACGGGCTGGATCGGTTTCATAGCTGTTTCGTGCCTGCTCCAGCTCTGTGGCAACCCAGATAATGTCATCACGCAAAACCTGAGCATGTTCGAGCATGTATGAGCGCGCGACGAGCCGTGAGCTTTCCACCATCGCGCGGGTGCGGTCTGAGAACCATTGATCGAGACCCTGATTCAGCGCGATTGTCGCCACAACTGCGACAAGAGCCGCCGGGACAGCGGCAACAAAGGCGAACATGGTAACCATGCGCACCTGCATCCCGGAGCCCGGAACCTGACGCATCCGCGCCTGAAACAGCAAGACTGCCTCGGTCACGACAAGGGCGATGACAAGCAGCACCAGAACGCCGGTGACAATCCATATGGCCGTCCAGACCAATGGTGACGCCTCGATCCCGGTTGTTCCCGAGAGCATAAAGAATGAAATCAGCGAAAACAGCACCGAGGCTGACACGACAACGAAGCCGAGAATACGCAGCGCGCGATTTTGCTCCATGCCGAGACGCGGCAAATGCCATCGGCGTGAGGCTCCACCTGCCTTTCGGTTGTCCTCAACTGTCTCTGCGACCAGTTCGGTCATGTAGAACTAAAACCCTCTGCTTCGCCGCAATCGAACATAAATTCGTGCTTTCCAGTAGCAACCATCACCGACAAAGGCATACTGGAAGGCGAAGCCTGACCCAATTCGGCAGACCCTTCAAGATAATTGTTGCTAAAATGTGACACCGCCTACTGGTTGGTCGCCTGTGTTGCGACTTAGCCCGCGCGCCACCCGCTTTTGGCCTGTTTCAGCTTCATGACGAAGCCAATGACCTCGGCAACCGCCTTAAAATGCTCGCTGGGCACCGATTCATCAATTTCCACTGCGGCAAAAAGAGCTCGTGCTAGTGGTGGATTTTCTACGATGGGAACATCGTGTTCTGTTGCCATTGCGCGAATACGAAGAGCAATGGCATCGGCGCCTTTTGCAACGCATTTTGGCGCGGCCATGGACTTGTCGTATTTGAGCGCGACCGCATAGTGAGTTGGGTTGGTAATGACCACAGTGGCGTCCGGAACCGCGGCCATCATACGCTGACGGGAGCGCTCTTGACGCAATTGGCGGATGCGACCCTTAACATGCGGATCGCCTTCCATTTGCTTGTATTCGTCGCGCGTTTCCTGAACTGTCATCATCTGCCGCTTCCACCATTTCTGTCGGACGTAGAAATAGTCAGCGGCCGCCACAGCGGTGACAATGGCGAGCGTTGCCGCAAAAATCTTGATCCCGAGCTCCTGAAAATCGAGCAGGATGAATATCGGATCGGCGGTCATCATCGTGTCGAGCCGGTCGCGTTCCGGCCAACAGACCAGAACCACGACAGTACCAACGACGGAAATCTTGAAGAGACCCTTGCCGAAGTTGACCAGAGCCTCGCTCGAAAACAGCCGCTTTGCCCCAGACAATGGTGATATTTTCGATAATTTTGGCGTTATGGGTTCTGCAGACCAGACGGGGCGATGCTGGATGAGGTTGGCCACGATGCCACAAACATAGAGCACGGCGAGCGGTGCGAGAACGATCAACAGCAGCGATAAAGCTAAGCCGTTGAAGAAATCGGAGAAGCCCGATCCGCTCAAATCAAACTGGTCCGCATTCATTATGACGAGGCTGAGCGATGAACTCAGGTGCGCGCTGGCCCACGGCGCCATCGTCGTGAATATGATGGCCGATCCCAAAAGCATGAACCAGGTCGTCACTTCCTGGCTTTTTGCGACGTCGCCCTTTTTATGAGCGTCCTCGAGCTTTTTCTGGGAGGGGTCTTCTGTTTTGGAGTCCTGTTCGGGAGCATCACTCGACAAGGCTCAGCCCCTCCACATAGCGAGGTGGTTCTCAAACGCTGTGAGATACCAACCCATCATCATCGTCAGCAGGATGGCGAACAGCAATAAGCCAACTATGATATTGGCAGGCATGAGCACGAAATAGACCTGCAATTGCGGCATGAGGCGCGCCAGAATTCCCGCGCCAAGATTGAACACCAGACCGAAGACGATAAATGGCGCGGCCATCTGAACGCCTATCGTAAAGGCCCCCGCCACGGTGCGAATGGCCATTTGCATCGCGTCTTCGAACATCAGTGGGTCGGCAGGACCAAAAACCATATAACTGTCGTAGATTGCAGCCAGGGCAACATGGTGCAGGTCTGTCGCAAAGATCAGCGTAACGCCCAGAAACGACAGAAAGCTGGCGAAAACCGCGCTTTGCATGCCACTCATGGTTGGATCGGCGGCCATAGCGCCAGACAGGCCGGTCTGAAACGCGACGATTGCGCCCGCCACCTGAGTTGCCATGACCGTTATGCGGATGATGGCGCCGATCATCAGGCCAATGGCCAGTTCATGCGCCAGAAGACCGATCATACCGCCCAAATCGTTCGGCATTGCCGGGATGATACTGCTCAGAAGCGGAAAGAGCACTATTGTGAAGGCCAGCGCAAAGCCCAATCGCATCCGCATGGGGATCATCTGCTCGCCCAAGGCAGGCATGAGCATTATCATCGCGCCGACACGGGCGAACAGGATCAGATAAGTGAATGCGGTGGCCGGCAGCCAGTCCAGGCTGATCGTCACCTCAGAACCCCACGATGATCATATCGATCACCCGATCCATATAGGCAGCCATTGTCGAGCCCAGAAAGGGCAGTGCAATCAGCATTGTGATAAAAATAGCAATGATCTTAGGGACGAAAACCAGTGTCATTTCCTGGATTTGCGTCAAAGCCTGAAAGAGCGCAATCACGACTCCCACAAGCAACCCAACCAGCATCATCGGCAGCGAGACGATGAGCAGGGTCCAAATGCCTTGCGTAGCAATGTCGAGCACTTCTGCGCCGGTCATGGCGGGGGTTCCAGTGGAATCACCTCAATAGACACACCCTACCCCATCCCAATGACGGCCATCACCCGACTTGTCCGGATATGCCCTGCAATCAGAAGTAGGGGCGAGATCAGATCGGCATCCGCATGATTTCTTCATACGCTGAGATCACGCGATCGCGGATTGTCACCATGCTTTCGATGGCCATTTCGGTTTCGGATAGGGCCGTGACCATATCTACGACATTGGCCTTGCCGCTGATCATATCCATGGCCATCTGATCGGACACTTTGCCCTGATCGACGACGCCCTGAACATTTTGGGCAAGTAGGTCGGCGAAACTGTTGCCCCCGGAAGCAGCGCTTGCCGTCAGGTCCGTCGTGGGTTTTGCTGCCTGATTAATAAGGCGGCTGGCATTGCCATAAGCGGCGGTAGCAGCATTGAAAGGCGTGTTGATGGCCATGATGATTGCTCCCTAGCGCCTTAGCCGCGCAAAATGTCGAGCGTACGCCCGAGCATCTGCCGGGTGACGGTGACGACGTTGAGATTGGCCTCGTAGCTGCGCTGGGCCTCCCGCATATCCACAGTTTCGATCAGCGTATTCACATTAGGATATTGCACATAGCCCGTTGCGTCGGCGGCAGGATGACCGGGCTCATAACGCGAAGTGAAATCACTGGTGTCATAGGCAAGCCTGCCAACTTCAACGACACGCCCCCCGATCTCGTTGTCAAACACGGTCTGGAATGTGGGAATGCGGCGGCGATAGGGTTCGTCGCCAGGTGCCTTGCCAGCGGAATCTGCATTGGCGATATTTTCTGCGATAACCCGCATGCGCGCCGTCTGCGCCTGAAGCCCCGTTGCCGCGATGCGCAATGATGAGTTGAAGTCCATGTTTCAGCCCCTATGCATTCTTGCCCAGCGCGACACGCAGGATACGGACGGATTTCTGATAGAGCGACGTGGCAGCCTGATAATCCATCATATTGGTGGTCACCTTCATCATCTCTTCTTCGAGCGTGATGCCGTTGCCTTCCGGGGTGATTTCGAAATTGGCCATACGCTGCGCGTCAAATCCGCCGACACCGGATGACACTGAAAAATGCATAGGCTGCGTCGCTGTGGTCGACACACTCGCCGAGCTCATCGACAGGCGGTCCACCGCATCGAACTGTTTGAGATCACGACCGCGGTAACCCGGCGTTTCCGCGTTCGCTACGTTTTCCGCCAGCAGGCCTTGACGTGTCTGATGCCATCGCATCTTGTCGGTCAGCGCCGAAAAGACCGGCATATTCATGAGCCCCATCGGCTGACCTCCAGGCGAGTCTTGATAGGCAAATCCTGCCTAGCGATGGTTAATCAATGATTAACATTTGATTGTCATCACTGCTTCCGCCTCGCAATTTGCGCAATCTATCGGCTAGCTGGGCAGAAAATGCCGCACAAGATTCGTGCGGAGCCAGATCAATCAGTCTCGCGCTGGGCTTCAGCGCAACAGGAGCCTTCACCCGTGCAGTTTATTACCGGCCTGTTTGGCGGCAGTGGCAACACCATTCTGACCATGCTTTTTGCGCTCGGCGCAGTGATCGTCCTGATCATTCTGGCCGTTTGGCTCATGAAGGTCATCTTTAAGGTGTCAGGCAATGGCGTGCGTGGCCGCAACAGGCGTCTGGCGGTCGTTGACACGCTGGTTCTTGATCAGAAACGCCAATTGCTGATCATTCGCCGCGATAATGTCGAACATGTCATTCTGACTGGCGGGGCTCAGGATCTGGTGGTTGAAACCGGCATCCCCGTTGCTGACACCCCTGTCGCGCAGCCTGTGCGCCGTCAGCAGGTGGCACAAGCGACAACTCGCCAGGCTCCAGCAACCCCCGCCCCTGCCGCAGAACCCGCCCGCTCTGCCCCAGCCCAGAAAAAAGCCGAGCCGAATACGCTGCTCGAAGAGCTGCAGAAGTCGGGCCATTCCGGTGACAAGAAGACCCGTGTGTCCCTGCGCAAGACGGGTCTGATGCGCCAAACGGCAGCGCGTGATGATGCTGAAACCGGGCAAAACCCCGACATTTCGTCCGTGCAGGCTATCGACTCAGTTAATGAAGTTGCTCATCGCGAGAGCAGCGAAGGCGCGGCGCTTGAAAACGACGGCACAAACGACGCCAATCGGGGCTAAACCCACGCGCATGCGCTGGGCGCGGTGGTTGCCGTTTCTTATCGGCGGCATATTGGTTCTGGCGCTCAGCTCACACGTGGCGGCCCAGGATCTGTCTATCGATTTTGGTGACGATACAACGCTGACAGAGCGGGCCATTCAGCTCATTGGGCTGATCACCCTGCTCTCTCTGGCCCCATCCATTCTTGTGATGGTCACCAGCTTCACCCGTATCGTGGTGGTGCTCTCGCTCTTGCGTACGGCCATTGGTCTTCAGACGGCGCCACCAAACTCGGTGATGATTTCGCTAGCGTTGTTCCTGACGCTGTTCATCATGCAGCCCGTACTCCAGCAAAGCTATGATCAGGGGATCGCCCCGTTAATGGCCGGCGAAATCGAATTCGCCGAGGCGTTTGAGGCTGGGGCGGCGCCGGTCCATGAGTTCATGCGCTTTAACGTGCGCGACAAAGACCTTGAGCTTTTCTACGATCTGACAAATGCGGAGCCACCTGAAGAGCCGGAGGCTATCCCGCTGCAATTGCTGGTTCCCGCCTTCATGATCTCGGAACTGCGCCGCGCTTTTGAAATAGGCTTCCTGCTGTTTCTGCCATTCGTCGTCATCGATATGGTGGTCGCATCCGTGCTGATGAGCATGGGCATGATGATGCTGCCGCCGGTCGTGATTTCACTCCCGTTCAAGCTGATTTTCTTCGTGCTGGTGGATGGCTGGTATCTGGTCGCCGGCTCGCTGGTGCGCAGCTTTGTCGGCACCAGTTAGGCTGTATGCGGCAAGCCTGTGAACTTGCCGCACCGTGCCCTTAGCCGCCGCGACGGCTGTGTTTGACGATTTCGATACTGTGGGTGCGGATTTTCTTGCGCAGCGTATTGCGGTTGAGACCCAGCAGATCTGCTGCCTTGATCTGGTTGCCCCCACAGGCATTGAGGGCCATGGCGATCAACGGGGCCTCAACCTTGTCGATAACACGCTGATACATGCCAGCAGGTGGCAGATTGGGCTCATACTCGCGCAGCATCTGGCCCACATGGGTTTCCACCGCCATGGAAATATCCACCGGCCCCGATCCATTGGCGACTGATGGTCGATCGCTGATATTTAGTTCATTTTGAACGATCTCTGGCGAAATCTGCTCATCAGCATAGAGTGCCGACAGGCGGCGGACGAGATTTTCCAGCTCACGGATGTTGCCGGGCCAGGAGTAGTTCTGCATCAGCCGGATTGCGTCTACTGAAATCGACTTGGCCGCCTCGCCTTCTCGCTGCGCAAGACGCAGAAAATGTTGCGCCAGATCAGGAATATCGTCCACGCGCTCGCGCAACGGCGGCAGGCGGATTGGCACAACGTTGAGGCGATAATAAAGGTCTTCGCGGAACAATCCCTGCCGTATCATCTGGCTGAGATCGCGGTGAGTTGCGGCAACGATACGCACATTGGTCTTGATGGCGCTGCGGCCACCGACCATGGTGTACTCCCCCTCCTGCAACACGCGCAGCAGGCGCGTTTGCGCATCCATCGGCATATCGCCGATTTCGTCGAGAAAAAGGGTCCCGCCCTCGGCCTGCTCGAAGCGCCCGGAAGAGCGTGTGTTCGCGCCGGTGAAGGCTCCCTTTTCGTGGCCGAAAAGCTCGGCTTCGATTAGATCACGCGGGATAGCGGCCATGTTTATGGCGACGAATGGACCGTTCCGGCGCTTGCCGAAATCATGAAGCGCGCGGGCAACCAGTTCCTTGCCGGTACCGCTTTCGCCGGTGATCATGACCGTCAAGTCGGTCTGCATTAGACGTGCCAGCGCGCGGTAAATGTCCTGCATGGCGGTCGAGCGACCGACCAGCGGCATGGTTTCGCCGGCCTCTTCGGCCTTGCGTTCTGCGGTGCTCGGCTTTTTCGCATCGGCTAGGGCACGCGCAACGACCGAGAGCACTTCGGTGATGTCGAAGGGCTTGGGCAGGTATTCATACGCACCGACTTCCGAGGCCCGTATAGCGGTCATGAACGTATTCTGTGCGCTCATTACGATCATCGGAAGATCGGGCCGCAGCTTCTTGATCTTGGGCATGACCTCGAAGGCATTGCCGTCGGGCATGGCAACGTCGGTGATCAGGATATCGCCTTCACCGCGGCTGACCCAGTTCCACATAGTGGAAATATTGCCTGTCGGACGTACTTCGTATCCCGCACGGGTCAGGGCCTGATTGAGCACCATGCGGATGGCGGCATCGTCATCGGCAAGCAGGACAACATGGCTCATAGGTCAGAACCCTCTTCTTGGGCTTGTAACTGGAAGGCACCGCTCACTACGGGCAGAAGTATGCGGAAGCGGGTGCGACCCGGACGGCTGTCGCAATCGATGACCCCGCCATGGTCGCCAACGATCTTGGCAACAAGTGCAAGGCCCAGGCCGGAGCCATTGGTCTTTGTGGTCACGAAGGGATCGAACAGGAAAGGAAGAATGTCGGGCGGCACGCCCGGACCATTGTCCTCAATGACGATTTCGAGCGGCAGTGAGATACGTTCAGCAACACCAGCGACGCTGATGCGAATACCAGGCCGGAATGCGGTCGAAATTTTGATCTCAGGTTTCTGAGTTCTTTCAAGGGCTTCAGAGGCGTTCTTGATTAGATTTAGGAATATCTGAATGAGTTGATCGCGGTTGCCAAAGACAGGCGGTAGCGATGGATCATATTCTTCGGCGAAGGTGATGCCGCGCGCCACGCCGTTGCGGGCTAGCAGCTTTACCCGATCCAAAATGATGTGAATGTTGATCGGCTCTCGTTCCAGCGGACGTTCGTCGCCGAACACTTCGACCCTATCGATCAGGCCAACAATACGGTCTGTCTCCTCGCGGATCAGACGGGCCAGTGGCACCTCGTCGGCGGCTATTGACTGTTCAAGCAATTGGGCCGCACCGCGAATGCCAGAGAGCGGATTCTTGATCTCGTGGGCCAGCATGGAGGCGAGGCCAGTCACCGAGCGCGCCGCGCCGCGCGACACCATCTGACGATCAATCTTGTCCGCCATGGTCCGTTCCTGAATCAGCACGGCAACACGGCCATCCTCCTCGGAAATCGGTGTAGCGAAGACGTCTGCCACCCGCTCATCGCCGAAGCGCGACGAGCCGACGCGAACCCGATATTCAGTCATAGGCGCATGCCGCAGGCTGACCGTCTCGACCAGCGAAATGATCGGTGAGCCAAAAGCAATCAGGTCATCAAGCGACTGCCTGGTCAGCACACTCAACGAAGCTCCGAAAAAGGCTTCAGCAGCATAGTTTACGAAGAGAATGCGCCTTGTTTCATCCAGCACCAGAATGGGCTGTGGAAGGGCCTGCAAAACGGCGCGGGCCGGCACGGAATCGACATCCATCATTATATTACTCATGCCGCCGCCTTCCATTCACCCGAAAACAGGGTGCCAATCAGCGCGATAACGGCTTTTGGATCATCATTGTCGAGTAGGGTTTTGCGGGTCGGCTTGTCGAGCGCAAGGCACGCCGCGTCAGCATACCAATCGAGATGTTTGCGGGCGGCGCGTAGCCCCACTTCCGTGCCATAATCGCTCAGCATGTCTTCGTAGTGCTGTTGGATCAGCGCCACCAGATCTGCACCTGCAGGAGCAGGACGAACCTCTTCACCATCCAGCGCAGCGCCGATTTGGCCCACGCGCCAGGGCTGTCCCTGTGCGCCACGGCCGAGCATCACTGCCGCTGCGCCGGATTGCTCAAGCGCCGTTCGCGCACTTTCGTCGTCTATAATGTCGCCATTCACGACGACGGGCACTTTTACGGCGTCGACAACGGCGCGAACCTGCTCCCAACGGGCTGTGCCCTTGTAGAATTGCTGTCGCGTACGGCCATGCACCGTGATCATCTGTGCGCCCGCCCCCACCGCCAAAGCGGCAATGTCGGGCGCGTTAAGGCTGTCATCGTCCCAGCCAAGTCGCATCTTGACGGTGACGGGTTTACTGGTCGCTTTCACCACAGCGTCGACGATGGCCAGCGCCTGATCCGGCACACGCATCAGCGCCGAACCAGCATAGCCGCTGGTAACGCGTTTGGCCGGGCAGCCAAAATTGATGTCGATGATGTCTGCGCCCGAATCTTCGGCGATACGGGCGCCTTCGGCCATCCAGTGCGCCTCGCATCCGGCGAGTTGCACCATGTGTGGCAGGCTACCGGAACGGGTGAGCTTGCGGACCATGTCATTGTGACCAGTGGTCAAGGCGGCACTAGCGACCATTTCGGATACGACCATGCCTGCGCCGTAGCGCTCGGCAATTTCGCGGAACGGCCTATCTGTAATGCCGGCCATCGGCGCCAGAAGGGCGCGATTGCGGAATACATGCCCTCCTATGCTCAAAGCGCAGGCATTGCTTACCACGAACTGCCCCAGAAATGGTCAAACTGAATTTAGTGCCCGCACAATAATCATTTTAAAGCTGGGCGCAACCGCTTCCACCGCCGCTTTTGGTGGAAATCAGCCCTGCTCTTGCCGCATGACGGGGTGAAGGCTAGACCGATAGGTCAGTGACGGATTGTCGTATCGAAGTGCCTATATGTCCATGTCTCCTAAATCCATAGCCGTCATCGTGGTTGCCGCCGGAAAAGGTGAGCGGGCCGGGCTCGATAAGAATGCGACGCCCAAGCAATATCGCACCATAGCAGGCGTGCCGGTGCTGAAGCGGACCATCGCGCCAATTCTCGATATTGAGATGGTGACGCATGTCCTTCCCGTCATCCATCCTGAACACAAGTCGCGCTATGAATCGCTTGACCTTGCGCACTCGAAGCTGCTGCCCGCTGTTATTGGCGGCGCCAGCCGGCAGGCTTCAGTGCTTGAAGGTTTGAACGCGCTGGCCCCACTTCGGCCCGATCTCGTGTTGATCCATGATGCGGCCAGACCCTATGTGCATCCACATGTTCTTGCCAATGTGGTGACGATGCTGGGACAATATGACGGGGCGCTGCCGGTAACGCCGGTCACCGACACAATCAAGCGCTCTGTTGATGGCGAGCGTGTTGTCGTTACGGAAGATCGTCGCCAGCTTTTTGCCGCGCAGACGCCGCAAGGGTTTCGCTTCGGGCAGATTCTTTCGGCGCATCTCCGGGCAGCGACGATCAAGCGCGAGTTTACCGACGATGCAGAGATTGCCGAATGGGCCGGGCTCTCGATTGCCATGGTCCCGGGCCATGCCGATACATTCAAGATCACATATCCCGAAGACTTCGAGCGCGCCGAGCGCAGCATACAGAGAGACGAGCGCATGGAAACCCGTATCGGCACTGGCTATGATGTGCATTCCTTTGAGCCGGGCGACGCCGTGTGGCTTGGCGGGGTTCGCATTCCATATAAGGCAAAGCTCAACGGCCATTCAGATTCGGATGTCGCGCTGCACGCTTTGACGGACGCCATCCTCGGCGCCATCGGCGAGGGCGACATTGGTGTCCACTTTCCGCCGAGCGACATGCAATGGAAAGGCGCAGCGTCAACCATCTTTCTCCGCCACGCCAGCGAATTAGTGAAGAAGCATGGCGGCAGGATCGTCAATTGCGACGTGACAATTGTCGCCGAAGCGCCGAAGATCGGCCCTCACGCCCCTGCCATGTGCGCTGTCATTGCCGAGACTCTGGGGATTTCGGCAAGCCGCGTGGCAGTCAAGGCGACAACCAATGAAAAGCTCGGTTTCATCGGGCGGGAGGAAGGGATCGTGGCCATGGCAAGTGCAAGTGTGGAACTGCCGAGGGGTGCATGAATGGCGACCAAGGCCAAACCCTCAACCGGCAAGCAGATCATCGATATTCTTGCCGAACGCAACCAGACCATCGTCACGGCGGAGAGTTGCACCGGCGGCATGGTTGCCGCTGCTTTGACTGACATTCCAGGCGCCTCGGCGGCTCTATACGGCGGCTACATCACATACGCCAACACTGCAAAATCCAAAATGATCCATGTGCAGTCCCGCCTGATCCGCGATTATGGCGCCGTCAGCAATCAGGTTGCCCGCGCCATGGCTGATGGCGCCCGCAACACTGCAAATGTGGATTTTGCCGTGGCCGTCACCGGCATTGCCGGCCCCGATGGCGGCAGTGAGAAAAAGCCGGTGGGTCTGGTTTACGTGGCCGTTTCCTCGGAGCTGGCTACCGTTGTCATCGAGCACCGCTTCGGCGATCTCGGCCGCGACGGGATTCGCAAAGCCACGGTCGAAGCTGCACTTGATCTGGTCTTGCAGGTGCTTACAAGCGATCCACCGAAATAATCTGATAATCTCGCCGGATAGCTGCCGTTTGCCTGAACCACTCGGACGCTTTAGTGCGCACCTGATGCGCTTCAAACGCAGCTTGATCGACAAACAATTCCTCGACGGACCAGATCAGCGGGTTTTCTGTCTGGGAAACATCGAAAGCCAAGCAACCGGCTTCCTGCCGCGTCAGATGGATGTGATCTGGCAGGAACTGGCGCAAGAGCGCGCATTCGGCTTCGGATGCGCAGATCAGTTTTCCGGTCAGCCTTACGTTACCGCTCATTATTCGCCAAACCTGCGATCTGCCTCGTCGGAGAAAGCGCGGATGATTTCTTCCTGCTTTGCCGCGAAGGCAGGTTCTGCAATGGCGGCTATCAGCGGATTGGAAATTTTGAAGTCGATCTCGAAACGCACGCGGGTGCCCTGACCTTCAGGCTCGAAAGACCATACGCTATCGAGATAGGAGAAAGGGCCGTCGACGGCCTTGGCGCGAATGGTTTTTGCCTGAGAGTCCAGCGTTACCCGGCTGGTATAGGATTGGGTGATCGGTCCAAAGGCTATTGTCATCTTTGCCAGCCGGACATCGCCCGTTTTTGCATCCGGGTCGACGCGAACCTGCATGGCGCTGCAATTGGGGATGAAGCGCGGATAGTCTGACAGGTCGGCAACAATGTCGAACATCCGCTCGGGCAGATGCGGCACATGCCGTTCGTAATAGCGCTTCATTCAGTGGCCGAGCCTTGCCATGCGATTGGCTTTCAAACGAGCAAAGTCCTCGCCTGCGTGATGCGATGAGCGCGTTAGCGGGCTCGACGAAACCAGCAGGAAGCCCTTGGCGGTCGCTACGGTTGCGAAGGACTTGAACTCCTCCGGCGTCACAAAACGTTGTAAGGGATAGTGCTTCTTGGTCGGCTGCAGATACTGGCCGATGGTCAGGAAGTCGACATCGGCCGAACGCAGGTCGTCCATCAGTGCCAGCACTTCGTTCCGCTCTTCGCCGAGGCCAACCATGATGCCGGATTTGGTGAAAATGGTCGGATCGAGTTCCTTGACCCGCTGCAACAGCCGGATCGAGTGGAAATAGCGCGCGCCGGGGCGAACCTTGAGATACTTCGATGGCACGGTTTCAAGATTGTGGTTGAACACATCCGGCTTTGCCGCGACGACGATCTCAAGAGCCCCATCTTTGCGGAGGAAGTCAGGCGTCAGGATTTCAATCGTGGTCTTGGGATTAAGCGCACGGATGGCAAGGATCACGTCGGCGAAATGCTGCGCGCCGCCGTCGGGCAGATCGTCACGATCAACCGAGGTGATGACAACATGCTCAAGGCCGAGCGTACGTACACCTTTAGCGACATTTTCAGGCTCATTGGGATCGAGCGCGGTCGGCAGGCCAGTGCGCACATTGCAGAAGGCGCAGGCGCGGGTACAGATTTCGCCCATGATCATCATGGTCGCGTGCTTCTTGCTCCAGCACTCCCCGATATTGGGGCAGCCTGCTTCCTCGCAGACCGTGACGAGCTTGTTCTCACGAACGATCTTCTGCGTTTCGTTATAGACCGGGGAGCCGGGTGCCTTGACCCTGATCCAGTCAGGCTTTCGCAGAACGACACTGTCTGGCCGATTGGCTTTTTCCGGGTGGCGCGGGCGGGCCGCATTATCAATGAGCGTGACCATGTCAGTCCTTCTGGGGCTTGCCCCTATATCGCTCCCAAGAGCGGCCGGTTCAACCCGGCCTTGGTCTTATGCGTTCAATGCATGACTTCGGAAATCTCGACCCAATCGCCACCGCGCGAGGCCGAAAGAATGGTTGCCTGCACCAGTGCCAGCGAGCCGAGATTGTCTTCACCAGAGCTGAAGCCACGCGGAACAATGCCCGTATCGAGCACGCTCGCAATGGCAGAGAGTGTGCCCGTGCGATCCGGGAATGCAATTGCGCCGAGCTTGACCGGCTCTGGCTGGCCATCGAGTGGCCGAAGCGTCAGTACATCCGGGCCGGTCTTGTCGCGGAAATGGTCGCGCGATGACCAGGCAATCTGGCCTTCGGTCCCATCCATGACCCAGTCCCCCGCCCAAGGCGTCACAGGGCCAGAATTCATCCAGCTCGCGCGATAGGATACGATTGTGCCCTTTGCGAACTCAATGGTCGCCACCCCGCTCGGATCATAACGAAATGGGCTGCCCGGCGGATTCCACGTGCGGCACGACAGGCGCACTGGTTCATCACCAAGTACGTAGCGCATCAGGTCGAAATGATGGATCGACATGTCGGCCAGAAGCGGATCAGGCATATCCCAATAGCGGTAACCCTGACTTGGCCCATGGCGGCGAAAGTCAATGGAGACCATGTTGAGCGCGCCAAACTTGCCGTCGGCAATCAGATCGGCTGCAGCGATGGGCGCTGGCTGGTGCCGATAGTTTTGGCTGACCATCAACACCCTGCCCTGCGCCTTGGCCAGCGCCACCAGCTCCTTGCCCTGCGCAATGGTGGTGGTGAAGGGCTTTTCGACGAGAACGTTATAGCCGAGTTCAAGGCAGCGCTTGACGACCGGGTAATGTGCTTCCGTCCGCAAAGTGCAAATTGCCAGCGTGGCGTCAGTGTGCTGGGCAGCGTCTTCGAGGCTGGTGAAACAAAGTTTCGGCTCAATCCCAAGCTCTTCCTGAACTTTGGTTGTTGCCTCGGGATTTGTGTCCACATAACCCACCATCTCAACAGTGGGAACTTTGGGGATAACGTCGCGCGTCCAGCTGAAACCCCAATGTCCCAGACCGATCTGGATTGCCTTGACCATGTGGATAACTCCTTTGGTTGTACGTTCCTGAGCGCCGATGGGATGGATCAATCCGGGCGCTCTTGCCCGGACCAACGGTTGAAGGCAGCTAGATGTTCAGGGCGCGACCATATGCATCAAGCACGCTTTCCTTCATCGACTCCGAAAGGGTCGGATGCGGGAAAATGGTGTGCATCAGGTCTTCCTCGGTGGTTTCGAGGTTCATGGAAACGACGAAGCCCTGGATCAACTCGGTGACTTCTGCGCCAACCATATGCGCGCCGAGCAGTTCGCCGGTCTTCGCGTCGAAAATGGTTTTTACCAAACCATCCGGCTCCCCAAGCGCAATCGCCTTGCCGTTGCCGACGAAGGGGAAGCGGCCAACCTTGATCTCGCGCCCGGCTTCCTTGGCCTTGGCTTCGGTAAGGCCGACCGACGCAACCTGCGGCTCGCAATAGGTGCAGCCCGGAACCTTGGACTTGTCGAGGCCGTGGACCTTGAGGCCGGCGATCTTTTCGACGGTGATAACGGCCTCGTGCTCTGCCTTGTGCGCCAGCATTGGAGGACCGGCGACGTCGCCAATAGCCCAGATGCCATCAATATTGGTCTTGCCATAGCCATCGATGACGATGGCACCGCGCTCGGTTTTCACACCGACTGTTTCGAGACCGAGGCCTTCGATATTGCACATCACGCCGACAGCCGAGATCAGCTTGTCGCCGGCAATCTGCTGGCTCTTGCCGTCCTTGGTTTCGACATGCGCTACAATGCCGTTACCGGTCTTTTCGACCTTGGCGACCTTGGCTTCCGTCAGGAACTTGATGCCGCGCTTTTCTAGACGCTTGCGGGCAAGGCCGGAAATCTCGGCATCTTCCACCGGCAGAATTTGCGGCAGCAGCTCGATCACTGTCACTTCTGCACCCAGCGAGCGATAGAAGGATGCGAATTCGATACCGATTGCGCCCGAACCCATGACGACGAGCGATTTGGGCATTTCGGCAGGCTTGAGAGCCTCGAAATAGGTCCAGATCTTGTCGCCATCGGGCTCAATGCCCGGCAGCACGCGCGGACGCGCGCCGGTGGCGATGATGATATTCTTGGCCTTGTAAGTGCCCTCGCCGAGCGCATTCTTCGGCACGGGACCCTGCGGCTGCACGATCGGCTTCTTGGATGGCGCGACCTTGATCTCGCCCGGCTTGGTGATGGTGGCCTCACCCCAGATGATGTCGATCTTGTTCTTCTTCATCAGGAACTGCACGCCATTGTTCATCTGCGCCGCAATGGCGCGCGAACGCTTAACGATGCCGTCGAGGTCGAAGCCAAATTTTTCGGCAGTCAGCCCATAGTCCTTGGCGTGGCCCATATGGCCGTAAATCTCGGCCGAGCGCAGCAGTGCCTTAGTCGGGATGCAGCCCCAATTGGAGCAGATACCGGCCATGTGCTCGCGCTCGACAATTGCCACCTTCATGCCCAGCTGCGCACCGCGAATGGCGGCGACATAACCGCCGGGGCCGGCGCCGATGACGAGAAGATCGTATTGGTCAGCCATTTGGGCCTCCAGAGAAGTTTGGGTCAGAGACCCAGAATTTTGCGAACATGCGGCACGAGACCCTCGCCTATGGCGCGGGTGTTTGCCGGGTCAAGATGAACGCCGTCGGCCTTGTCGGCGACAGCGACATCGGCAGCGTTGAAATAGCCAGCGCCCAGATCGCGGGCGACGCGGCTATAATAGAAGTCGAACAGTTCCGCCTCATCTGCTCGCGGTGCGAACATGGGATGCAGATCAACGTGATCAGTTTCCACTGTCAGCGGCGGCGCGACGATAATCACCTCGGGGATGGGCTGGCCCAGGTCATAGGGATGCTGGCGGATGATCTGCACCAACCGCTTGATCCCCATGGCCGCGCCGAAGGCGGTGCCATTGAGATAGGCTTTGAGGTCATTGGTACCAAGCATGATGACGACGAGATCAAGCGGCTTATGGCTGTCGAGCAAGGTCGGCAGCACGCGCGCTCCGTTACGATCCGCAACGCTTGAGAAGTCGTCAAATACAGTGGTGCGACCGCCAAGCCCCTCGGCAATCACACGCGCCTGGCCCGCCAGACCGCGCTCCAGCGCGGTCGGCCAGCGATCTTCATAGGCATGGCGTGGCCCGCCAGTGGGGTTTGCCCCAAAGGTCAGGCTATCACCATAGGCAAGGATGGTTTTCATCGCCCCTGCCCTAAGCCAGCATCATCACCGGGTTTTCGATGAGGCTCTTGAACACCCCGAGCAGTTCCGCGCCCAGCGCGCCATCAACGGCGCGGTGATCGCAGGACAGGGTCGCGGTCATGAATTGGCCGATCTTGATCTGGCCGTTCTCGGGATAGACCCGCTCTTCGCCAGCACCGACGGCGAGGATCGTGCCGTGCGGCGGATTTATGACAGCAGCAAAATGCTTGATACCGAACATGCCCAGATTGGAAACCGAGGACGAGCCGCCCTGATATTCATGCGGGGCCAGTTTCTTGGACTTGGCACGAGTGGCCAGATCCTTCACCTCGTCGGAAATCTCGCGCAAGGTCTTGGTGTCGCAGCTTTTCACCACTGGGGTGAACAGACCACCCGGCACAGAAACGGCAACGGCCACATCTGAACGCTTGTGGTAGAGGATCGAGTCCCCGGCCCAAGTCGCGTTGGCGGCGGGCACGCGCTGGAGCGCCACAGCCCAGGCTTTCATGACGAAATCGTTGACCGACAGCTTGAAGGCGGGCTTGCCGTCCTTGCCCTTGGGCGCCGACGCATTGATCTGCTCACGAGCAGCCATCAGCGCGTCGATCTTGCAATCGAGCGTCAGATAGAAATGTGGAACGGTCTGCTTGCTCTCGGTGAGGCGCGCGGCCACGACTTTGCGCATGCCATCGTTCGGAACCAGCTCGTAACTGCCCTCTTCGTAGAGAGCGATAACCTGGTTTTTGCTCATGCCCGTCGCAGGCGCAGCAGAAGCGGCAGGAGCTGAAGCCGCTGCCTTAAGTGGAGCCTTGCCAGACTTGGCGGCTTCCACGTCCGATTTTACCACGCGACCCTTGGGGCCGGTGCCAGAAATTGCGGCGAGATCGATTCCTGCTTCCTTGGCGAGGCGCTTGGCTAGCGGCGATGCGAAAACGCGATTGCCTTCGGCTTTAGCTGGTGCCGAAGCCGGGGGCTTGGCCACCTCGGCCTTTGCGGCAGGCGCAGGGGTTGCAACAGGCGCAGCGGCGGGAGCCGGTGTTTCAGCCTTTGGCGCTTCGGCCTTCGGAGCAGGTGCAGAGCCGATGGAGGAAGCTTCTTCACCGTCCTGCAGTAGCACGGCGATGACGGCGTTGACCTTCACATTGTCGGTGCCTTCGGCAACAAGAATTTTACCGATTTTACCTTCGTCCACGGCCTCGACTTCCATCGTGGCCTTGTCGGTTTCGATCTCGGCGATCACGTCACCGGAAGAGACGCTGTCGCCTTCCTTGACGTGCCACTTGGCAAGCTTGCCCTCTTCCATCGTCGGAGAGAGCGCCGGCATGGTGATATCGATTGGCATCCCAGGTCTCCTTACGAGCGATAGGTCACGGCATTCACAGCCGCGATCACTTCATCAACGTTGGGCAGCGCCAGCTTTTCAAGGTTGGCAGCATAGGGCATGGGAACATCCTTGCCGGTCACGCGCATGACTGGCGCGTCGAGATAGTCGAAGGCCTGTTCCATAACGCGAGCCGAGATGTCGGCGCCAATGCCGCCCTGCGGCCAGCCTTCTTCGACGGTAACAAGACGACCGGTTTTCTTCACCGATTCAATGACGGTATCAATGTCGAGCGGACGCAGGGTACGCAGGTCAATCAGTTCCACATCGACGCCAGCGGCCACCAGCTTTTCGGTCGCCTGGGTCGCGTAGCGCATGCCCATGGAGAAGGAGACGATGGTCACGTCGGCACCCTTGCGCGCGATGCGGGCCTTGCCGATGGGCAGCACGAAATCGTCGACCTTGGGCACGAGGCCGGTGGAGCCGTAAAGGATTTCGTTTTCGAGGAACACGACCGGGTTGGGCGAACGGATCGCAGCCTTGAGCAGGCCCTTGGCGTCGGCCGCGCTATAGGGTGCGATGACAGTGAGGCCGGGCACGTGGCTGTACCAGGCCGAATAATCCTGGCTGTGCTGCGCGCCGACACGGGCAGCAGCGCCATTGGGACCGCGGAACACCATCGGTGCCTGCACTTGTCCGCCGGACATGTAGAGCTGCTTGGCGGCGGAGTTGATGATCTGGTCAATTGCCTGCATGGCAAAGTTCCATGTCATGAATTCGACAATGGGCTTGAGGCCGGCAAAGGCCGCACCCACCGCCAGACCGGCAAACCCGTGCTCAGTGATCGGCGTGTCGATCACGCGCTCCGGCCCGAATTCCTGCAGCAGGCCCTGGGTGATCTTGTATGCACCCTGATATTCAGCGACTTCTTCACCCATGATGAAGACGTCCTTGTCGCGGCGCAGCTCTTCGGCCATGGCCTCGTTCAGCGCCTGACGCACGGTCATTTCGACCATTTCGACGCCTTCGGGCAGGTCGGGATCGTTCTGCGGCTCGAATTTCGGTGCGGCGGCAACCGGAGCGGCAACGTCACCAGCCTTTTCGGCGGCAACGACCGGTGCTTCGGCGGGCTCTGGAGCGGTTTCGGCAACCGGTGCCGCTGCGCTTCCGGCGCTTTCGCCTTCCGCCAGCACGACTGCGATAGGCGCATTGACCTTCACGCCCTCGGTGCCTTCGGCGACCAGGATTTCGGTGACGGTGCCTT